>SKEE01000007.1_pt1 | contig 245702 bp, 211 predicted proteins | sample 4826661 | NCBI WGS metagenome assembly SKEE01 (sample SAMN11008817, study PRJNA524170) | human gut metagenome | biome: Human fecal sample; material: Feces; isolation source: fecal sample from pouch patient p20 | host: Homo sapiens | place: Israel: Tel-Aviv | collected 2016-11-14
ACCATTATAATCCCAAACGCCTTTATTTGACTCATCATCTTCCTTGAATACAAAGAACTTGTAATTATCAAAGTCTTGTCCAATTTCATATATATTCATAATGTTACACTATTTAATTACTGATAATTTTTCGATAAACGCACCTTATGGTGCAGTTCCTATTCACTATTAAATCATTGTCTAATCATCATCCAAACAATCCAGCGGATTGGGGATTTTTGCTTTATAGGCGTTCGAAACGTGCAGATAAATTGCCGTTGTTTTTATATCGGTATGTCCCATAAGTTCCTGTATGGTTCTTAGGTCTGTCCCTTGTTCCAGCAGGTGGGTGGCGAACGTGTGCCGGAGCATGTGCAGGTGTACCCGATGCTTTATTCCGGCTTTCCTTGCCGCTTCTTTCAATATCTTAACCAATGCGCTGGGTGAGTATTGTTCGCCTGCCTGTTCGCCCTCAAAAAGCCATTTTTGCGGTCTGTATTCCCGGTAGTAATCCCTCAGTTCGTTGAGCAGCTTTTCCGACAGTAGGGAATACCTGCACTTCTTGCCTTTCCCGGCAATCCTGATTAGCATCCGTTCGCTGATGATGTCTTGGGGTGTCAGGTTCAGAAGTTCGCTTCGACGTAGCCCGGCAGAGTAAATGAGAGAAATCATGCACCTGTGTTTCCGATTGGATAACTGTGCGAAGATGCTTTTCATTTCTTCCCGGCTTAATACTTCGGGCAATGCCTTGTACTCTTTTGCACGGGCTATCCCGCCATAATATTGCCGCTTGCCTTTCCGGACTTTCTCGTAATAGAACTTGATAGCGTTGATACGCATATTCTGCTGGGTGGCGGATATGTGCTTTTCCTTTACCATGTGGAGCATATAGCTGTTTATGTCCTCGACCGTCAGCAGGTCAAGGTCTTGCCCCTTGTGGTATTCCATGAAGTCGCTGAAATAGATTTTATAGGCTTTTATGGTGGAAAGGCTGTACCGCTTCTGTTCCAGCAGTTCGAGGTAGCCTTTCGGCAGTGTGTATTCCCTTTTGGGTTTTGGATGCCGCACGTAAACCCGGCTGTAATCAATATAGGCGTGGGGCGAATAGCGGTCATAGAAATCCGGCAGTTTAAAAGCGGCTGACGCTATGTATGCAGAGCCGTTACCAGCCATTTCCATGCCCGTGTCTTGGGCGAGCAGCAGGGCGACAGCCTGACTGTTCGCATATTCTATCCGTATGTAGTCCGCACCGTCCCTTGTTTCCTTGTGTAGCACGATGCTTCCTCTTTGTTTCTGAACCTTATCCATGTCGCTGAATTTTGCTTCGCTCCAAAGATAAGATAAAAATACCATTATTTGAACATCTGTTCAAAAATAATCGAGGTTAAAAAAACAAAAGAGTATCAGGCTTTAAGCAGCGAATAGATATGGCGAAAATTTTCTGCCAGTTCGTCCACGTTCAAACCGTTCAGAAATGCTTGTTCGTATGACAGTCCTAAAAACATTTGCCGGAACATGATAGCCGTTTTCTTCACGTCCGTGTCACTCCTGATTTCCCCGCTTTCTTTTGCTTTCTGTATGACTTTCTCCCATAGGTCATAGTCTTGTCGGTAGATTTTCTCAATTTTCTGCCTGATGCCCGGATAGTACATACGCACTTGTGACAGAAAGTGAAAGTAGTAGAAGTTAGGACTACAATCATGCGGGCTGCTATTATCACCAATCAGTTCAACAATCCTTTTCATGGAAGCGGCTACCCCCGCCACGTATTGCCCGATGAACTCCGCCAACGTATCGGCAGGAGCGGCAAACTTGTTTTCCGGTTCGTGCATTTGCAACACGTATTTGTCCGCCACAGCCATGAATAAATCCAGCTTGTGCGGAAAATAATAAACGATACCCGTTTTTGTCACCCCGCAGGCTTTGGCAAGCGTGATGATGCTTGCTTTCTCGTAGTTCATCCTGACAAATACGCCGAACGCTTTATCTATTACTTCTTCACGGTTAGTTATTATCATACACGTTTGTTTTTAATCGGTTACGAAGATACGGATTTTGTTTTAAGCATTTGTACCCCAGTGCTTTTTTTTAGTGCAAGGTGCAAGTATATATTTATATATATAGCTTGCACCTTGCACTAACCCAAAAATATTTATTATCAGATATTTGCGAGTTTCAAAAGAAAGCCGTATCTTTGAACCCGAAAGTTAGGCAGACAAACAGCGGTCAAAGTTGGACAAGCCCAACATCTGAAAATCGTTACTGTTTCGTTACCTATTTGAAATTTTGAAAGCAAAGTAGCTGAAATATAGGCGGTTAGAGTTGTAGGTTCAAAACCCTCCCTCTCCGCAATAAGTATTGAAAATCAATGAGTTATAATAAAAACACCCAATCTTACATATAGAAAGATTGGGTGTTTTTATTATTTTATCTAAGTATATCCAGACTCACCTGCAACGGACTTTAGCTTTTATAAAGATCATTTTGTTCTCTGATCAATTTCGGAAAGTGTCCTTGACGTATTATCTTTCTCACTAGAAAGTTCGGGGGTATTTATGCCCTCATGCCCTCACTGCATGTATAATAGGTTAATTATAAATGACTTATATGACAATAGTAAAAATATTTGCTTTCACTTATACTCTCATGCCCTCACTATGTTTTGAGGTTGATTTTTACATAATATGCTTGCTGTCAGCTATATATTCTCTTTTTATAGACCGTTCCAGCTTGGTATAAAGTAGAGCGTTTTCAAGCTTTTTTCTCGTAAGAATGCGCATGAAGGGGGGAGACACTTCCACGGAATGATAGCTTACGAATTCCCGGCAGCGATAAAAAAAGAGCAAGACATTTTAAAAAAAACTCTTGTTCTTTAAAAAAAAGGCGGTTATCTTTCTTGAAAAGCTCTTGATCTTTTTAAAAAATGTCCTTGTCTTTGATATGGAATTTCATTCTGGACTAAAGCGTTTTACATACATACGCATAAGCTTGTACGTATGTATAGCCCCGTGTGAATGTATGTGCAAAAGCGTGTTTTCTGACAAGGGTAAAGCATAGTCATACGACACTCCCCATTGATAAGGATTCTCAATAAACATATTAAAACATTCTTTTGGTATTCCTGATTACCTTTAATACAATACTTAAACCTAAGTGCAGATTATATTATCCTAACAGAGGAGTTCCATTACAGTTTTGTGTATAAAAGCTTTTATATCCGCCCCCTTTGTATTCTTTAAATGCTTTTCATTTATTGAATCTGCGCATTGATTTCGTTTCTGAACTTTATAGGATTGGTGATAAAGTCAAATTTGTTGGTGACCCCGCCTGTAGTAACTACAATAGAACCAAAACCGAGCATACGTCCCATGAGGCTTTGATTAATCCGTATCCCTTCGCATTTGTTTAAAACCAATTCAAGGGCATCCCGGCTTAAAATACCGGATTTTAGAATGACTTTCTTGTTTGTGACAACATATTCAGTGCCCATCTTAAGAAGAATTCTTTTTATCAATTGGAATAATCCGGACAATAATAGAAATAAGCTAACATAATGGAAAAATCCGGTTTGTGCAGAAGAAAAGAAAACGCTTAATAATAGTAGTATTACCGGATATGCAAATATATACCAGTGAATATCTGCTTTGTATTTTATTTCTTCACCAGCTTGTAGATTGTTTTGGATATAGCTCATTGTTTTTGTAAATTAATAGATTGCATAATTTTATTATCAAAAGACAAATATAAGGATAATCAGAATGGTATAAAATAAATCTTGGTTTATTTTAAAGCTGAAACTTAAAATAAAAACAATTCTTCCTGTTTTTCTTCTTGTCAATCTCTCTTTTCTTATCAAATATTTTCTTCTTGTACTTGTTGTTTCAAGAATTTGTAATCCTTATAATTTTTTCCTCTCTTTATTCGGAAAGTTAGTTTATGCCATTCGTCTTTTGTTAGGGGGATATCCACGTTCATACAAAAATAGCAGGTTTCGTAGCCAATGAGAGGGGAAATCCATATTTTTCCTATACATTCTTTCTTGCCGGAGTTGGAATAATATAAAAGACAGCGTACTCTTCTTATTTGTATGCTGTCTTCATTGCATACTTTTATCTCTATACGTTTACCTTTTCCGATGTTGTAGAATTGGGGAGTAGACATTTTTATTTTGTTTAAAATACTATCTTTATCATTTACACAGACTACGGTGAACTTCTCTATATTGTTTGGTGATTGGGAGAAAGTGCTTTTTGTGGTAAACAACAATATTAAAAGTAATGTTATAATTTTTTTCATGTGATTGGACTTGTTGGTTAAAGCAGTAGCAGATTATTAATTAAGATTTTACTCTTCTGATAATAGATACTTCATACTGCAAAGTAAATATTTTTTTGTTTTAAGGGTTATAATTGTTAAAATGCAAAAATAGCCTGCATCTGCCAATCTGTCAAGGGCTGTTTTTCATAAAAAATGTTCAATTCTTTGGTATTTCTTTTGGATTTTCTTGGTATGAAATTTCTGATAGATTATATGAAAAGTGATTTGAAGGCTATTGCAATTCTTTTAGAGTGGTGCATTAAGCAATGGGAAGTTTTAAAAGCTTGATTGGCATTTGAATGCTTTATCTTTGTAATTTGAACAAAAAGTAATAAATAAAAGAGGTATATGGACATTCTTGTATGGGGTGGTCTTGGAAATTCCGATTATTTGGAAAAAATGATGTCGTTTTCCAATATATATTTGTACTTTTGGCTGAAAAGAAAACAAGGTATATCCCGTGTTTATATTTGGTGTTTTTTTATATGTATTTTAAATGGACTGAGGTTTTATGACAAACATTATAGATAATATGCTCTCTTTGTGTCCGGTTTCTGAAGATACGATACAAGAACTGAAAAAATGTATGATTTTATGTCGTTTCCCTAAGAAATATCAGTTAATAAAGGAGAATACATTTTGTAAATCAGCTTATTTCATAGAAAAAGGAATGACGCGTTCTTTCTGGCTTGTAAATGGAGAAGAAATAACAACCTCCTTTTCATGGGAAGGAGGTATTGTTTTCAGTATGGACGAGTTGTACTATAATAAGCCGAGCGAGGAATTTGTGGAAACGCTTGAAGATGTAGTTGTTTACAAAATATCATTAGTTGATTTAACCAAGCTGTTTCAGACTAATATTGAATTGGCTAATTGGGGGAGGATTATTCATCAAAATGAGTACAGGCGTTTGCATCGTTCTCACAAAGAACGGCTGACTTTGCCTGCAAAAGAAAGATATGAGGAGTTTAAACAACAGTTTCCTCAAATATGCCAACGGGTGAAGTTAAGGTATATTGCATCTTATTTGGGTATAACACTTCCCACACTTAGTCGTCTTCGAGCTAAAAAATAATTTATGTATTACTGTTTTTTTGTCATAGGACAAATTTAAAAGCCTTTAAGTTGTGTAACTTTGCAGCATTATTAGTAACGGTTAAAAAGAATTAATTATTAAATCTATTAATTTATTATGGAAAAAATCTCTTCTGCAGCATTTACAGATACAAAGCCTCATTATGATCTTCTTGATGGATTGAGAGGAGTCGCTGCTCTTATGGTAATATGGTATCATGTATTTGAAGGCTTTGCTTTTGCTAGTGCCGGTAATATCGAGACTCTCAACCACGGGTATCTTGCTGTGGATTTCTTTTTTATTCTTTCGGGTTTTGTTATCGGTTATGCGTATGATGACCGTTGGGGGAAGAATTTCACTATGAAAGACTTTTTCAAACGCCGTTTGATCCGTCTTCATCCGATGGTAATTATGGGTGCTGTTTTGGGAGCTATTACGTTCTGTATTCAAGGTTGTGTGCAATGGGATGGAACGCATGTCGCCATTTCCATGATTATGTTGTCTTTGCTTTGTACAATATTCTTTATTCCTGCCATGCCGGGTGTGGGATATGAAGTTCGTGGTAATGGTGAGATGTTTCCATTGAACGGACCTTGCTGGTCCCTGTTTTTTGAGTATATAGGTAATATTCTTTATGCGTTGTTCATTCGTCGTTTGTCTAATAAAGCATTGGCTGTGCTGGTTGTGTTGCTGGGTATGGCATTAGCGTCATTTGCTGTTTTCAATGTGTCTGGTTATGGGAATATGGGAGTGGGATGGACACTCGACGGAGTGAATTTCTTAGGTGGAACCTTACGTATGCTTTTCCCATTCTCGTTGGGTATGTTGATGTCGCGTAACTTTAAGCCTATGAAGGTGAATGGGGCATTTTGGATATGTACTATTATACTGATTGCGCTGTTCTCGGTTCCTTATCTGGAAGGATTGGAGCCGATTTGCATGAATGGTATTTATGAAGCTTTTTGTGTAATTGCGGTTTTTCCTTTTCTTGTGTGGCTGGGGGCGTCGGGTACTACTACGGATAAGCAGTCTACAAAGATATGCAAGTTCTTGGGAGATATATCCTATCCGGTTTATGTAGTACATTATCCGTTGATGTATTTGTTCTACGCATGGTTGATTGAGAATAAACTTTATACATTGGGAGAAACTTGGTATGTAGCTGTGGGTGTTTTTGTTTTGAGTGTCATTTTGGCTTGCCTGTGTCTGAAACTGTATGATGAGCTCGTAAGAAAATGGCTGAGTAAGAAGTTTCTTGCTCCCAAATAAAAATACTGCATTTCTTGATGGATGTTCATTAAAAGGTCGGACACTATACAAGAAGATATTACAGCTTTGAATAACTGACAATTAGATGAATGGCATCCGATCTGTAAATTCGGATGCCTGCATTCGATTATTTCAAAATGGGCTTTAGGATTGATTTCCTTTTTTGGCAATAGTCACACATGTTGATGAGAGCATTCCGAGCATAGACCTTTCAGGACATAATTGATACTTTGTACGGTGAATCCGGGAGGTAGTGTCACGATGGGCACGTGGATACTTTTCATACAAAACGTGCGATGACAGTTCTCACAATAAAAGTGAGTGTGGAGATCGTCTACCTCACAATTGCAATCATTGCTGCACACGGCATATTTTAACGATCCTGTGCCGTCATCAATGCCATGAACCAAATGATGGGCTAAAAAAAGGGTTATGGTGCGGTAGATGGTTGATTTGTCTACCGTATCCAATTCGTTTTCCAAATCCAACAGTGAAAATGCTTCTTTGTGCTGCATCATGGTTTTTAGAATAAGCAGACGTATGGCTGTCGGTTTGATTTCCCGCTGTTCCAATTTTTTTAAATAGATTGTTTCATTCATAGGTCAAATCATTTTATTCTTTTCATTTCTGTATTCTCATTGCATTAAAAATGGCGAGTAAAGCTACGCCTACATCTGCAAATATAGCTTCCCACATAGTGGCCATTCCGCCGGCTCCTAATAGCAATACTAACAATTTCACTCCGAATGCCATCGATATATTTTGCCATACAATGCGATGGGTCTGTTTTCCTATTTTTATAGCTTCCGCTACTTTACTGGGTTGGTCTGTTTGTATCACTACATCCGCAGTCTCTATAGCAGCGTCACAGCCTAGACCACCCATGGCAATCCCAACATCGCTGAGTGCCAGTACGGGAGTATCATTGATACCGTCTCCTACAAAAGCTACACGATTTTCAAAATTTGCTTTTAATTGTTCTAAATGTGCTACTTTACCTTCGGGTAGTAAATCGCCGAAAGCATGTGTGACACCTATCTTTTCGGCTAAATTAGAAACAATTGTCTGTTTATCTCCCGATAATATTTGAATATTATTAATATTTAAGTCTTTCAGCTCGCGGATGGCTTGTACAGCATCAGGTTTTGGGGTATCCGCCAATGAAAGATATCCCAAATATTTGTTTTCCATTGCACATAGCACGATTGTTTCTGTCATGTTGCTGATTTCATAGGGAAAAGAGATGCCGTATTTTGATAATAACCGTGTATTTCCTACATATACTTCTTTACCGTTTGTTACGGCTTTTATTCCATATCCGGCAAATTCAGTGATTCTCAGTGACGAGTTAAGAGATATACTTTGTTCTTCCGCATATTTGACAATGGCTTTTGCGATAGGATGATTGCTGAAACTCTCTATAGAGGCGATAAGTTGAAGCAGTTCCTTTTGCGAAACACCTTCGGCTGCCGATATTGCCTGAACACTGAATACACCTTGGGTGAGTGTTCCGGTTTTATCGAATACTACGGTGTTTATTTGGGTTATGGCATCTAGATAATTACCCCCTTTGAAAAGAATCCCTTTGTGAGATGCGGCACCAATACCTCCAAAGTATCCTAATGGAATGCTGACCACTAATGCGCAAGGACATGATATGACTAGGAATACTAAAGCCCGATAGAACCAATCATCAAAAACAAAAATGAATTCAGGTTTTATCAGAGAGTATAAATAGGGGAGTATGACAACTAGTATCGCCAGTCCTGTCACTATCGGTGTATAAATTCGTGCAAAACGGCGGATAAATAATTCGGCAGGGGCTTTTCTTTCTGCTGCATCTTGTACTAAAGTGAGGATACGTGCTAACGTACTTTGATCATACGGTTTGTTTACTTTGATCCGTACCACTTTATCTGAAGCGATCATTCCTGCTAAAACTTCTTCTTGTTTATATAGAGTCCGGGGAACACTTTCTCCGGTTAGGGCGGCCGTATTAAATGAAGCGGAATCTTCCAGTAAAAATCCGTCTAGAGGTACTTTTTCTCCAACTTTTACTTCAATGGTTTCTCCTGGCTGTACTTTTTCCGGTGCTGTTATTTTATATGTGTTATTATATACTACAGTGGCTGTTTCGGGACGTACATCCAATAATGCTTTGATGTTGCTGCGTGCTTTGTGTACAGCTTTGTGTTGGAACCATTCACCTATGAGATAGAACAGAATAACGGCAATACCTTCCCAGTATTCTCCTAGATAGAATGCTCCTGATACAGCTATCCCCATTAAAGTGAATTCATTGAAAACTGATTCTAATTTTATTTTTTTCATTGTTTCTTTTTATTTATGGCAACAAAGATAGTGGAAAGAAGATGCAACTAAATTGCAAATTATATTGTACTTTTACATCGGGTAATTTTTTATATACATGAAAAAAAGATATTGGGCTTTTTTGATAGGAAGCTGGTGTTTGTCTGTGGGAATGCAGGCGGCCAAAGTGGATACTTTGTCGGTACATAGTGACGCAATGAATAAGGAGGTTCAGGTAATTACCATCTGTCCGGATAAAGCCATGGCAGGTGAAAAATGTCCCGTACTTTATCTGCTTCACGGATATGGAGGCAATGCGGGAACGTGGCTCGGTATAAAACCGGAATTACCTCAAATAGCTGACAAGGAAGGAATCATTTTTGTTTGTCCGGACGGGAAGAACAGTTGGTATTGGGACAGCCCTTTGAATAAGGAGTACCGTTATGAAACATTCGTATCAAAAGAATTGGTGAACTATATTGATAAGAATTTTACTACGAAAGTGGAGAGAGGGGGACGTGCTATCACCGGGTTAAGTATGGGTGGTCATGGAAGTTTATGGTTGTCCATCCGTCATAAAGATGTCTTTGGAGGAGGAGGTAGTATGAGCGGAGGTTTAGATATCCGTCCGTTTCCCAATAATTGGGAGATGAAGAAGCAATTAGGCGAAGAAGCGAGCAACAAGCAGAGATGGGACGAACATACGGTAATTAATCAGTTGGATAAGATAAAAAATGGTGATCTGGCTGTTATAATAGATTGCGGTTGTGATGATTTCTTTCTGGAAGTGAATAAGGCTGTACACGAAAAACTGTTGAAGAAGAAAATAAATCATGACTTTATCATCCGTCCGGGCGGGCATACAGGCAGGTATTGGAATAATGCCATAGACTATCAAATACTATTTTTCAGTAAGTTCTTTAATAAATCGAAATAATAAAATGGATAAAATTGTTTTTATTACAGGAGCTTCCAGCGGTATCGGTGCCGGATGCGCTCGCAAGTTTGCTTCACAGGGAGCAAGTTTGATTTTAAATGCTCGTAACGTAAATAAACTGAGTGCATTGAAAGAAGAATTAGAAAAGCAATATGGTACGGAAATATATTTGCTTCCTTTTGACGTGCGCGACCGTAAGGCGGCAACGTCTGCTTTGGAATCATTACCCAAGGAATGGCAATCCATTGATATACTGGTGAATAATGCTGGGTTGGTTATCGGTACGGATAAAGAACAGGAAGGTAGTCTGGATGAGTGGGATATTGTCATAGATACTAATGTTAAGGCTTTGCTGGCAATGACACGCCTGATTGTACCGGGAATGGTGGAACGTAAACGAGGACATATTATTAATATTGGTTCTATTGCCGGAGATGCTGCTTATCCGGGAGGTAGTGTGTATTGTGCTACAAAGGCCGCTGTGAAAGCTTTATCGGATGGACTGCGTATAGATTTAGTTGATACTCCATTGAGAGTGACTAATATTAAACCGGGGTTGGTAGAAACAAATTTTTCAGTTATTCGTTTCCGAGGAGATAAGGAAAAGGCGGATAATGTATATAAAGGTATTCGTCCATTGACGGGAGATGATATTGCGGAAACTGTTTATTTTGCTGCTTCTGTACCAGAATATATGCAGATTGCAGAAATGTTGGTTATGCCTACTTATCAAGCTACAGGGACAATTGTTTCACGCAAATAAAAGAGGTAGAAGAGATATAAATAAAGGCGACCCTTTATAAAGCCGCCTTTATTCTTACCTTCTCATTTTACCTTCTTACCTTAAAAAACAATTATAATTCAATAATCAATGATTGACGTGCACCGACTGTCATATTTTTGGTAAGGTCAATTTTTTTGCCACTGATAAGTTCTTTACCGCTTTTTGAGTCATTTGTCATTATGCGGTAGTGGTTATTAGCCACCACTTGTTCGGCATTGGTGCTGTTTAGGACAATGAGTTCAGTTTTCCCAGAATTAGTACGTGCGTACATATATATTCCGTGTTGGGGAATATGGTACTTAACTGTTTTCTTTTCCATCTTCGTTTAATTTAGTTTGGTTTTACGGTGGCAAATTTATATGTTTTTCAGCATATCTTATATAACTAATCATTCAAAATTCATAATAAATCATTCATTTCTTAATCTATATCAATAAAAAATCCTCTTCCACATATTAGTTGAAGAGGATTTTATTTGTTGTTGTTCAATGAATTACATCAAGAATCCAAGTAAAATACCGGCTGCTACGGCAGAACCGATTACACCAGCTACGTTGGGACCCATAGCATGCATCAACAAGTAGTTGGTAGGATCATATTCCAGACCAATAACCTGAGAGATACGTGCCGAGTCGGGAACAGCAGATACACCGGCATTACCGATAAGCGGGTTGATTTTGTTATCCTTACCTAATACCAAGTTGAATATCTTCACGAAGATAACTCCAGAAGCAGTAGCAATGATGAATGACAATGCACCCAGCGCGAAAATCAAGATCGAATCAATGGTAAGGAACTCTGAAGCTTGCGTGGAAGCACCTACTGTCAATCCTAATAAGATGGTAATGGTATCAATCAGCGGACCGCGGGCAGTTTCTGCTAAGCGACGGGTTACACCGCTTTCTTTCAATAAGTTACCAAAGAAAAGCATACCCAATAGAGGCAGACCCGACGGAACCAGAAAACAAGTAAGTAACAAACCAATGATAGGGAACATTACTTTTTCTGTATGAGAAACGACGCGTGGTGGTTTCATACGGATCAAACGTTCGTGCTTGGTAGTGAGCAGACGCATGATAGGCGGCTGGATAACCGGTACCAATGCCATGTATGAATAGGCTGATACCGCAATAGCTCCCATCAGGTTAGGCGCCAGTTTGGATGAAAGGAAGATTGCTGTCGGACCGTCCGCACCACCGATGATGCCGATAGCACCAGCCTGCATCGGATCAAAGCCCATTGCCAATGCAATCATGTATGCACCGAAAATACCAAACTGTGCGGCAGCACCAATCAACATCAGTTTAGGATTTGAAATCAATGCCGAGAAATCCGTCATTGCACCGATACCTAAAAAGATAAGTGGTGGATACCATCCGGAGGTAACTCCTTGATATAAAATATTAAGAACAGAACCTTCCTCATAGATGCCGACTTTCAGTCCGGCTTCCATGTTGAAAGGAATATTACCGATCAAGATACCAAAACCGATAGGAATGAGCAACATCGGCTCAAATTCCTTGGCCACGGCAAGGTATATGAAGAATAAACCTATCAGGATCATTACGATATGACCAATAGTAGCATTGGCAAAACCCGTATATGTCCAAAAGTCAGCTAGGTTATTCCCTAAAAAGTTGATAAATTCTCCCATATTATTCAATAATTACAAGGTCAGTACCTTCGAGAACGGATTCTCCTTTACTTACATTGATTGCGGTGATCTTGCCGTCTTTGTCTGCGTTGATGTTATTCTCCATCTTCATAGCTTCAAGGATAATGATGGTTTGCCCCTTTTTTACGGTATCACCAACATTTACCTTAATATCAAGGATTACACCTGGCAACGGAGATTTAACGCCCGATTTTCCTGTAGAAGTTGCAGCAGGCTTTACTACTGTAGTTGGAGCCGGAGCAGGGCTGGTTGATGCAGGACGAACTACCGGTTTCACTACAGCTTTCGGGGCTTTTTCCATTTCTACTTTGTAAGGAGTGCCGTTTACTTCAACATGAGCGATATTATCTTCTATATCTCCAATGGCAACCTTATATATGTTACCGTTAATCTTATATTTATATTCTTTCATCGTTTTATCTTTTTATTGGTGACTTACTTTTTGTGGGGAGTTTCACGCAAGGTATAAATCTTAGAACTCCACGGTGAATAGCTACGTTTTACACGAGTAATGGTAAGAACAGTTTCTTCTACATCGTGTACATCGCTTTGCATTTCGTGCATAGCCATGGCAATTGCGGCGAATACTTCGCCTGGAGCTTCACCCAGTTTCTTTTCTTTGGCTTCTTGTTTGTCGGTAATACCTTTTACCTTCATGGCATTGCGCTTGCTCAGGTTGACAGAAATACGGCCTATAACTTTGAAAGCAATAAACAGAAGGAGCAAGCCTACGAATACGACACTCATAGCTGATATGGACATACCAATACCCACACTGTCATGTTCTTCAAACTTTTCCATCTTAGCGTTGCTGTTGATAGTCTTGTTGTTAGTGCTAGGAGTTACATACTTGTCTGCACTAGAACCTTTTACTTCCCATTCATTTGCAGCGTCGCTGACACGTGCGTATGATTGGTTTGCCTGTAATGTACCTGCAGGAACTATAATCTGATCCAATAATTTCTTGCCTGAATCATACAAGCCGATCCAATTGTTCGTTGCGGCATTCAGGGTGAAGTTGGTGTGGAAAGTACCACGGTTAGGTTCACCATCTGCCCAGAACAAAGCGTGCTGGCGAGGTTTGATCAAAGTCAATACATCACCTTTAGGGATAAAATAAGTAGCAGTATCTCCAGGCTGGCTGCTCACCTTCAGTAAACAACCGGCAAGGTCTGCGCTACCAAATGATCTATTGAATATTTCAATCCATGCGCTGTGTACTCCGTAGTCATCTTGGAAATTGCTTTCATTTTCAATCAGCACTTCATTCAGTACCAGCTTGGTGTTTGATTTCTGTTCTCCACAAGAACATAAACCCACCATCAGCAGCAAAGAAAGGAATATTCCTATATTTAATTTCTTCATGTTCAATTCTCAATTTTTAATTTTTAATTAAAGAGGAATATTACCATGCTTCTTAGCCGGATTGGTTAATTTCTTAGTTTGCAACTGTTGCAATGCACGGATGATGCGGAAACGGGTATTACGCGGTTCAATCACATCATCAATATAGCCATATTTGGCAGCATTGTAAGGATTGGCGAACAGCTTGGTGTATTCAGCTTCTTTTTCGGCTAGGAATGCGGCAGGATTTTCCTGTTCTTTGGCTTCGCGGGCGTATAATACTTCTACTGCACCTGCACCACCCATAACGGCGATTTCGGCAGTAGGCCATGCATAATTCATATCACCGCGAAGTTGTTTACAGCTCATTACAATGTGAGATCCGCCGTATGATTTACGCAGGGTAATTGTTACTTTGGGTACAGTCGCTTCGCCGTAAGCATACAGCAACTTGGCGCCGTGGAGGATTACGCCGTTGTATTCTTGTCCTGTGCCTGGAAGGAATCCCGGAACATCTACCAATGAAACAAGAGGTATATTGAAAGCGTCGCAGAAACGTACAAAACGCGCACCTTTACGTGACGCATTGCTGTCAAGTACACCCGCCAGATATTTTGGCTGGTTTGCAACAATACCTACAGATTGTCCGTTGAAACGTGCGAAACCAATGATGATATTTTTAGCGTAGTGAGGTTGGACTTCCAAAAACTCACCATTATCTACGATGGCGCTGATCACCTCATACATATCGTATGGTTTGTTGGGGCTGTCGGGGATAATTTCGTTCAAAGAGTCTTCCAGACGGTCGATAGGATCGGTACAGTCTACATAGGGAGCTTCTTCCAGATTATTTTGAGGAATATAGCTTAACAATTTGCGGATCATGGCTAACCCTTCTTCTTCCGTCTTGGCAGTAAAATGAGTAACACCGGATTTGGTAGAATGAACGCTTGCACCACCTAAGTTTTCTTGGCTTACATCTTCACCTGTAACAGTCTTTACCACTTTCGGTCCGGTAAGGAACATGTATGATGTGCCTTCCATCATCAATGTGAAGTCTGTCAGCGCAGGAGAGTAAACAGCTCCGCCTGCACAAGGACCGAAAATACCTGAAATCTGTGGAATAACACCTGAAGCAAGAATATTGCGTTGGAAAATTTCAGCATAACCGGCCAGCGCATTGATACCTTCTTGAATACGTGCGCCACCCGAGTCATTGATACCGATACAGGGAGCACCCATTTTCATGGCTTGATCCATTACTTTGCAGATTTTCAGAGACATTGTTTCTGACAGAGAACCGGCAGAAACAGTGAAATCCTGTGCAAAGATGTAAACTAAACGTCCTTCTATGGTACCACAACCTGTTACTACACCGTCGCCCGGATAATGTTTTTTCTCCATGCCGAAATTGGTGCATCTGTGTTCCACAAACATATCCATTTCTTCGAAACTGCCTTCATCCAGCAACATGGCTATGCGTTCGCGGGCTGTATATTTTCCTTTTTCATGCTGTTTTGCAATTGCTTTATCACCTCCACCCATGCGTGCTGTAGCCCGGCGTTCGATAAGCTCTTTTATTTTTTCAAGTTGATTGCTCATTTTACTTATGATTTTACAATTTACGATTAAAAAATATTTCTATTTACGCTTGAACCAGACTAAATACACTGATTTCAATCGTGAATAGTCAGATCTCGTGTTTTATGGTTTTTCGCAAAGCTCAGTCAGGACGCCCAAAGTTGATTTGGGATGTAAAAAAGCAATTTGCAAACCTTCAGCACCTTTACGCGGAGCTTTGTCAATGAGACGGATGCCAGTGGTTTCCGCTTCGGCTAACGCATTTGCCACACCATCTTCCACTGCAAAAGCCAAATGATGCATACCACCGTTGCCATTATTTTTTTCAATGAACTTTGCGATAGTGCTTTCGGGGCTTGTAGGTTCCAGCAGCTCTATTTTAACATCACCTACTTTCAGAAAAGCGGTTTTAACTTTCTGATCCTCTACTGTTTCGATATTGTAGCATTTCAGACCTAATACGTTTTCATAATACGGCAGGGCCTCTTCAATGCTCTTTACGGCAATGCCCAGGTGTTCAATGTGTGAGATTTTCATGATCTTATAATTTTAATAGTTTGGTTTTATACTCAAGTTTTCAGATAAAACTGCACAAAGAAAGTAATTTCGAGTTAAATAAAGAAATATTTCTTCAATTTTATTTCTTATTTGCGAGATGCTTCACAACACTTTAGACAAAAAGACAAAAATGAATTAAATATAGAATTTGCACAAGAGTTTGTTCAGCCACTTCCAACTGAAGCGGAACCAGCGGCGTGTACTGCTCTGCTTGCCGCCAAAGCGGAGTATAAAGTCCCTGTAACCGTGCTTTTTGAACGGTAATCCTGCATCCATGAATTCCAAATGTGCATATCCTTTTTCGTGAGCATAGGTAATAGGTGCCCATACGGCTAGAATACCGGGGTAAAGAAAAGCATAGGTTTTCCGCATACCTCCTGAGAACCACAGATAAGCACTTTCTTTTGAGAAAAGACAGATAGAACCACCTATGATTTTGCCTTTATATTTCACAAGAAACACTTTGGCTAATTCTTTTTCTGGGTTTTGCCATGCTAATAGCCGGAAAAAGCCGATGTCCGGGAAATGTTTTCTTACCTGTGAGGAATAGGCTTTTTTCAACATTCGTGAGAAATCTTGAATATCTTTCTCATTGTCGGCTACTTCCATGATGGCACCGTTTCTCAACGCTTTGTTTATTTGTCTTTTGCGAGACATGCTCAGCCGTTCGTAAGGGACTTTACTGTGCAGTGAGTTACGTACTCTTAGCCAATTAATGGCGAAATAGTTGTTCTTTCTGAAAGCTTTGTATCCGAATAGCGGATTTTCCAAGTTGCGGAACTCGATGAGGAACGATTTGCATAATACTTCGTTGGTGAGATGTTCCAACATTTCCCCGAACAGGTCTTCCTTATTCTGTTCTTCATCAAAATACTCGCCTGTGCCATAAATCTCGCATCGTTTGATGATTGCGGGGGGGAACAAGCGCATACTCTTCCGGATGACAGCCAGCAGTTTGCCTACAGGACGGTTTCCTATATAGGCTACGATAAGCAGAGGTTCGTATCCCCGAGTCATTTCAAAGACATGAAACAACTCGGTAGAATGGAAAATGTTTGTTCCAGGCAGAGGGGGAATGGCATTTCCTTTGCGATATGTACTTAATCTGACAGGCATCTCTAATTGCAAATTTATTGTTTTTTGTTTATCAATCCACATTCTAGTTGTATATTTGTGCAGAAAAATAAATTAACTGAGTATATTATGGAACAATTTAGTGACTTAATAAAGAACAGACGCAGTATGCGTAAGTTCACGGATCAAGAGTTGACACAGGAAGAGGTGGTTGCTTTGTTGAAGGCTGCTTTGATGGCTCCGTCTTCTAAACGTAGCAATTGCTGGCAGTTTCTTGTGGTAGATGATAAGGATATGCTGGAAAAACTTTCCCATTGTAAGGAGATGGGGGCAGCTTTTCTAGCGGATGCTGCTATGGCTGTAGTTGTGATGGCTGATCCGTTGGCTAGTGATGTTTGGATTGAAGATGCGGCAATTGCTTCCATAATGATCCAGTTGCAGGCAGAAGATTTGGGGTTGGGAAGTTGTTGGATACAGGTGCGTGAACGTTTTACCGCTACCGGGATGCCCTCGGGTGAATACGTGCATACGCTGCTTGATATTCCGTTGCAGTTGCAGGTGGTTTCCATTATAGCGGTAGGACATAAGGGCATGGAACGCAAGCCTTTTAATGAGGACCATTTGCAATGGGAGAAAATTCACATCAATAAATTTGGAGGCAAGTAAACGTGGCTGCTGTCAATCATAAGGATACGTATAAAGCTTCTGCGGTGTTTCTCATTGTGATGGGTATGCTTTATCTGATCGATAAGTTTATAGGATTTGCCTCACACGGGTTGCCATGGGTTATGCAGAAAGACAATCTGTTACTGTATGCAGCTGTTATTTTCCTTTGGTTCAAGGCCGATAAGTCAGTAGGAATTGTATTGGCGGGTATATGGCTGATATTGAATATCAGTTTGGTGATAGCTTTGTTGGGGCAGATGTCTGCTTATTTGTTGCCGGCGGCTTTGTTGTTGTTAGGAGTTATTTTATATTTAGTTTCGACCCGATGATGAAAATAGTTCTGATAGGAGCCGGCAATGTGGCTACCCATTTGGGAATCGCTTTACAAAAGGCAGGGTGTCTTATTTTGCAGGTATACAGCCGTACAGAGGAGTCTGCTTCTGCATTGGCTGACAGACTTTTAGTAGACTACACAATTGTGCCGGATGAGATACGTCGGGATGCCGATTTGTATATTGTAGCGCTGAAAGATGCAGTTTTGCGACAATTGGCTCCTGTATTGGTGAAAGGAAGGGAGCAGGCTTTGTTTGTACATACGGCGGGTAGTATACCTATGGATTTATGGAAGGGGTTGGTAAAACGCTATGGGGTACTTTATCCTATGCAGACTTTTAGCAAGCAGCGTGAAGTTGATTTCAATACCGTACCTTTTTTTATAGAAGCATCTGCTCCGGCAGAAGTGGGAGTGCTGCGTATGGTGGCAGTTCGTCTCAGTCCTAAAGTGTATGAAGTGACTTCCGGTCAACGTAGGCATTTGCACCTGGCGGCAGTCTTTGCTTGTAATTTTGCTAACCATATGTATGCATTAAGTTCACATATACTGGAAAAGCAGGGGATTTCTTTTGAAGTGATGCTTCCGCTGATAGACGAAACTGCCGGCAAAGTACATGAACTTTCTCCCACACAGGCGCAGACAGGTCCGGCTGTACGCTACGATGAAAACGTAATAAGCAAACATTTGGAGATGTTGGCGGATGAGGAGTCTTTGCAGGAATTGTACGAAAAGATAAGTAAAAGTATTCATGATCTCCCTTTGTCTGTTATTCAGACAAATAAAGAGGGAAAGAACTCATAAGTGGTATGATAAACTATGATTTAAAGAAAATAAAGGCATTGGTATTTGATGTCGATGGGGTATTGAGTGCGGAAACTATTTATTTGCACCCCAATGGTGAACCCATGCGTACGGTTAATATCAAGGATGGGTATGCATTACAGTTGGCTGTGAAATGCGGGCTGCATGTTGCCATCATTACTGGTGGAAATACCGAGGCGGTGCGTAAGCGTTATGAGGGGCTGGGTATCAAGGATGTTTATCTGGCTGCTGCGGTAAAGACCCGGGAGTATGCCCATTTGAAGGAAAAATATGGATTGCAGGACGAGGAGATACTCTATATGGGCGATGATATTCCCGATTATGAAGTGATGCGTTTGTGTGGGCTACCTTGTTGTCCTGCTGATGCGGCACCTGAGATAAAAGAAACAGCTGTTTATATTTCTCATCGTAATGGGGGCTATGGATGTGGCCGTGACGTGGTGGAACAGGTTTTGAAGGCTCAAGGAAAATGGATGGCTCATGAAAGAGCCTTCGGGTGGTAATGAAATAAAGAAAAGCTATGTTGGAAAATTTAGAAAAATATAAAATAATCCTTGCTTCCAATTCTCCGCGCCGCAAAGAATTGTTATCCGGCTTAGGTATAAAATATGAGGTAAAAACACTACCCGGCATAGAGGAAAACTATCCGGATACATTGAAAGCAGAGGAAATTCCTTTGTATATAGCTTGCGAGAAGGCGGCTGCTTACCGGAATATCATGCATCCGGACGAATTGATTATTACTGCTGATACCATTGTATGGTTGGACGGTGTAGTCATGGGCAAGCCTCATAACGAGGATGATGCACGGCAGATGTTGTGGAAGCTTTCTGGCAAGACCCATCAGGTGATAACTGGGGTTTGTCTGACTACTGCCAGGACTCAGAGAAGTTTTTCTGCTGTGACAGAAGTAACGTTTGCAGAATTGTCCGATGAGGAGATCGATTATTATATTCGGGTTTACAAGCCGATGGATAAGGCTGGTTCTTATGGTATACAAGAGTGGATAGGCTTCATTGGTGTCTGTGGAATTTCGGGTAGTTACTTCAATGTGATGGGACTCCCTGTGCAGTGCCTGTACACAGAACTGAAAAAACTATAAGTCTGTATGTGAACAGTAAGGGACGTGTTTTTGTTATTTATATGAACTATAAATAAAAAATAATTATGGCTTATAAAATAGCTTTTTACGACACGAAACCCTACGACGAACACTCGTTTACGGAGGCTAATGAGAAGTTTGGCTTTGATATCAGGTATTACAAAGGCCATTTGAATATGAATAACGTGGTGTTGACCAAAGGAGTGGATGTGGTTTGCATCTTCGTAAACGATACGGCTGATGCCGAAGTTATCCGGGCAATGGCGGATAATGGTGTTAAACTGCTGGCTTTAAGATGTGCTGGTTATAATAATGTGGATTTAGCGGCAACGGCAGGTAAGATGAAAGTGGTACGGGTACCGGCATATTCGCCATATGCTGTTGCCGAATTTACAGTGGCATTGATGTTGTCACTCAATCGTAAGATTCCTCGTGCCACAATGCGCACACGTGACGGAAACTTTTCTTTGCATGGACTTATGGGATTTGATATGCATGGCAAGACTGCCGGAATTATCGGTACGGGTAAGATTGCCAAGATTTTAATTCAGATATTACGTGGATTTGGTATGAATGTTCTTGCATATGATCTTTATCCCGATTACAATTTTGCCCGTGAACATCAGGTGGTTTATTGTACTTTGGATGAACTTTATCATAGTTCGGATATCATCTCCCTGCATTGTCCTTTGACAGAACAGACAAAGTATCTGATTAATGATTATTCCATCAGTAAAATGAAAGATGGGGTGATGATTATCAATACGGGGCGTGGGCAGTTGATTCACACCAATGCCTTGATAGAGGGGCTGAAGACCAAAAAAGTGGGATATGCCGGTCTGGATGTATACGAGGAAGAAGAGCCTTATTTTTATGAAGATAAGTCTGATAAGATTATTGATGATGACACTTTAGCTCGTCTTCTGTCTTTCAATAATGTGATTGTAACTTCACATCAGGCTTTTTTTACCAAAGAGGCAATGACAAATATTGCTCATACTACTCTACAAAACGTGAAAGACTTTGTTGAAGGTAGACCTTTGGTGAACGAAGTAGCGGTGGGGAGGGTCTAATCTCCCCTGTAGTAATACAATAAGGAATGGCGGGCTATAAAGTCCGCATTCTTTTGAACCAGTTCCTTTTCACCAAATTCGGGGAATTGTGCATCGGGGATATAGTGGTTGTTTATTAAATATTCCATCAGGTCCGGCGGACATTTGGTCGGGATAGTAAGCAGGCTGAATGCCTCTTGGGCAGCCGTTGCGGCATCATACATCGGGTTAAGAGGATCACTGATGTATTTGCATATATCCTTCGCCAATAGAATACCTTTTTCGGAATTTACCATCATGATGAAATCCTTATGTTCCTTCATTTGGGGCAAAGTGTGATTGGAATCGTCCGGCCATTGTAATACTTGGGTAAGGAAACTGTGTAGTTCTTTATAGCTTTTCAGATATACGATACGGGCACCATTTGTGCCTTGCGTGAACAATTGATAGGTATGGTGGTTCCTTTCCTTCATCTCGTCCGATATTTCGGGAATGGCAGGGTATAGTCCTTCTATCTCTTCCCAACATTCGGTTTCTCCGTTGGTCAGCAGGTCAATCCATTCATGAAGAAACAGGGCAAGGGGGCCACATGGAATGATGAATTTGTCGGTTTCTGTAACCTGTGCAATATATTCTTGTACAGATGGTTCTGTGAGATAAGTATGTCCGAACAGCCAGCGTAGTTTATGGTTTGCGTCCTCTTTTCCTTTGAAATCCATAAAGAACTCCTGTAACGTGGCATTGGCGGGAGCCGTTTCATATTCTTCATCCAATATCCGGAAAAATAAATGTGCAGTTTCTTCGATATTCCTGTCCATCGGATTGATATACAGATGTTTATATGGAGCCTTCTCTAAAGTGTTCCAAATGATGAAACGGATATCTTCCTCATTGATCTCATCTTTTATATAATCCGGTCGGATGGTATAGAAAGGAAGTGACGTATCATATAGTTCCAGATGCTTTTTGATGAATGCTTGCCATAGACCTAAACCTGAAATGACATCTTCAAAATAGGCAGCGGTGTAAAGACATAACTTCTTTTTAATGGATTCGGGAATCTCTCTTATCGTACAAGTGGAGTATAATCGGTTAGCCAGATCGACAAAATATCTGTCTGTAGTCTGTTGTTGGATATAAGGATGGATAGCCAACCAGTCTTTTATGTATAATTTTATGGTTTGCATATTAGTTTATTGGAATTATTTTTATTGCAAAGATATTCCTTTCATTGTAAAAAGGAAGGAGAATATCGGGATATTTACTTTATCTTTGCAATATTCTAACTTTGAAATACCTATAAAAATGGAAATAGATTTAACAACTCCTGCTTTATTGTTCTCAGCCATATCGCTGATTATGCTGGCATATACCAATCGTTTTCTGTCATATGCCCAGTTAGTACGCACGTTGAAGGATCAGTATCGTGAAAATCATTCGGCGGTTACGGCAGCACAGATTTCTAATCTCCGCAAACGCCTTTATCTGACACGTGCTATGCAGGTGACAGGTATCGGGAGCTTGTTGCTTTGCGTGGTCAGTATGTTTTTAATGTATATACAGCTTTACCTCATATCCGTATATATTTTTGGACTGGCACTGGTGCTGCTCATTATTTCTTTAGGCATTTCTGTCCGCGAGATTTATATTTCCGTCAAGGCGCTGGAACTGCATCTGAGTGATATGGATTCTTGATTTATCTTTTTGCAAAGATATTTATCATAAAGGAACAGGCTGTTAATGCGATCCCTGTTCCTACTACTCCTTGCCATCCAAACCAATGCCAGAATGTTCCGGCAAGGAATGTACCTACGGAACCACCTATAAAATAAGTTGTCATAAAAATGGTATTAATACGGTTGGCTGCTTTCGGGTTGAGGGCGAAAATCGTAGTCTGATTACTCAATTGGATACATTGCATACCTATATCTATAATAAAAATTCCGGTGATGATACCCACGTAAGAGTCCTGACCGAAATAAAGTGAGAACCACGCCACAAAAATCAAGCCACAACCTATGTAATTCAGTCGTTTGACTCCCAAAACATGTACATATTTTCCTATATACGAGGCGGTGAGAGCTCCTGCTATGCCGCACAATCCTAATAACCCTACAATATTGTTTCCTGCAAAGAAAGGAGCTTGTCCCATTTTGAATGCCAGCGAAGTCCACAGAGCTAGGAATGAACCGAAAGCAATTCCGGCACGTAAGGAAGAAATACGTAACTGGGGGTATTCTATCACTAATGAAAACAAGGATTTCATCAGATCACTATATTTCCCTTTAAAATTACATGGCATATCGGGTAGTACACGCATGATAATGATGAGACATATCACCATCATTCCCGCCGCTACAAAGAAAATAAACCGCCATCCCAAATATTCGCCGACAATTCCGCTGACTACGCGCGAAGCCAAAATACCAGTCAGTAACCCTGATACAATCATGCCTACATTTCTTCCTTTGGTTTTGGGGGTGGAGAATTGTGCAGCTATGGGGATAAAGATTTGTGGCATCACCGAACAAATGCCGGTCAGCAGAGAGGCAAGTAAAATGAGATGGATATAAGGAGTCAGTGCGATGGTTAGTAATGAAACGACTAGGACTGTGAAATTGATTAGAATAATGGTTTTCCTTTTAAATAAATCTCCCAAAGGAATAATGAACAGCAATCCGATGGCATAACCTATTTGGGTAATCATTGCTATCAGGTTGGCGGTGAATTCGGATGTTTGGAGATCACGGCTGATGCGATTTAATAAAGGTTGGTTATAATATAAATTGGCAACGGAGATTCCCGCAATAATTGCTAGCGTCCAAAGTAAGGAGGCAGGTAGTCCTTGGTTTTCTTTTAATTCTTGTTTCATGCTGCAAAAGTAGTAATTTCATGAAAATCATGTTATCTTTGTAAAGAAGAAAAATAGAAATGAAAATGAAGAATTGTATAAAAACGGTCTGTTTTCTGTTTTGGACCTGTGTAATGTTTATAGCGTGTATTGATGATGATGTGGAGGAAGGTACTGTTGATTTACAAACAGGAGAGAACATTCCTGTTTTTTCTGTGGTAATGGATGATGGACAAATAATAACTTCCGAAACCCTGAAAGGAGAGGTTTCCTTGATTGTGTTTTTTCATACGGGTTGTCCGGACTGCCGGAAAGAACTTCCTGTGCTGCAAAAAATATATACGGATTACGGTCAAAGAATCCGGATGGTTTGTATTAGCAGGGAAGAGAGTTCGGCAGAGATTGTCCGTTATTGGGACGAAAATCATTTGACTTTGCCCTATTCGGCCCAAGAAAACCGCACGGTATACTATCAGTTTGCTAAATCGGGGATACCTCGTGTTTATGTCATAGATAAAGAGTTGGTTATCCGTAGTGTTTTCACGGATAACCCGTTGGCAAGTTATGAAGATTTGGCTGAGGCTATAGAAACCTGTTTGTAGTTTTTAGAGAGGGTAAAATCCCTAAAAATAGGTATTGTCAGATAATGATAAGCTCATTACCTTTGCCATCATAAAAACAGAATCACAGCTGACTATACATGCAAATATTAAAGGATAACATACGTAGCCGTATTTTGGATGTAGCCAAACAACAATTTGAGTTGAAAGGTTATTCCAAGACTTCCATGCGTGAGATAGCTGTGGATGTAGGTGTTGGGGTGGGAAATATTTACAACTACTTTAAAAGTAAGGATGAGCTGTTTCATGAAGTTGTTCGTCCGGTTTTGTATGCGTTGGAAATGCTGTTGCAGGAACATCATGGAATACAGGGCGAGGATATTATGATGATGAGGTCGGAAGAATACTTGGAAACCTGTATAAACGAATATATTTCCTTGTATGACACCCACCACAGATTGATGAAAATACTGTTATTTCGTGCGCAAGGTTCTTCATTGGAACGTTTTCGGGAGAATTATACAGACCGTTCAACCGAATTAGTCAAAGTCTGGTTTACGGTGATGCAGAGAAAATACCCGATGATAAATATAGCTATTCCCGATTTTATAATCCATTTGCATACTGTATGGATGTTTACTATGTTTGAGGAGCTTTTGAGGCATTCAATAGCGAAACAGGAAATGAAAGCTATTTTACACAATTATATTCTATTTGAGATCCAAGGTTGGAGGGCCATTATTCGAATATGACAGGTAAAATTTGTATATACAGACTGGTTGCTACAGTAAGGCAGCAGGAAAGGAGGAAGTCTTTACGGAGGTTTCCTCCTTTTTTTATGAACAAATTTGAATACCGTTCACTAATAATCCGTTTGATATAGTACAATTATATGAAAAAGAAGAAAGAAGGATTGCCCCGTTTGTTAGAGATTGCGGGACAGAAGAAAGGGTTGCTTCTGCTGGCAGGTTTGCTGTCGGTAGGTAGTGCCATGTGTATGCTTGTGCCCTATTGGGCTGTCTATGAGGTGCTGAAAGAGTTGTTGTTGCATGGCAGCAATCCTGTTTTGGCAAATGGAACTGAAATGATACGTTGGGGATGGATCGCACTGGGTGGACTTGTCGGCGGATTGGTTTTGCTGTACGCTGCCCTTATGTCCTCTCATGTAGCCGCATTCCGAATCTTGTATGGGTTGCGTGTCCGTTTATCCGAACATATCGGTAAACTTCCGTTGGGCTATCTGAACAACACTTCCATCGGGTCCATCAAGAAAACGATGGATCAGAACATCGAGAAGATAGAGGGATTCATTGCACATACTATCCCCGATTTGGTAAATGTGATAGCTACGGTGGCAGTGATGTTTGTCATTTTCTTCTCATTAAATGTATGGTTGACAGTGGCGTGTTTGACAGTTGTCGTATTAAGCCTTTTCCTGCAATTTTCCAATTTTATGGGAAAGAAAGCGAAGGAGTTTATGCGTGTCTATTACGATGCACAGGAAAGGATGAGTACTTCTGCTGTACAATATGTTCGTGGAATGCCTATAGTAAAGATTTTTGGGCAAAGTGTATACTCGTTCCGCCAGTTCAATGCAGAGATACAGGCATACAAGACATTTGCTTTGAAATGCTGTGATACCTACCAGAACGGGATGATTGCCTTTACTGTTCTGCTTGGTTCAATGGTGACATTCATTCTTCCAATGGGTATCCTGTTGCTGAATGCCAACCCGCAATCTTTGTCACTGGCTGCGGTATGGTTGTTTTTTATTATTATGGGACCAGGTGTGGCTTCACCTATTTACAAACTGACTTTCTTGGGTGGGAACACACGGGAAATCAATGAGGGGGTAGCACGTATTGACCGCATACTGGAGAGGCAACCTATTCCCGAGCCGGAACATCCACAAGTGCCGGAGAGGTATGATATAGAATTTCGTCATGTGTCATTTTTTTATGAGAACACAGAACAGGGAACACGGACGAAAGTTTTGCATGATATCAATTTCAAGGCACAGCAAGGGGAAATAACTGCGCTCGTAGGACCATCTGGTAGCGGTAAATCGACGGTAGCCAACTTGATACCGCGTTTTTGGGATGTAGAGCAGGGCGAAATCCTTATCGGTGGTGTGAATATCAAGCAAATAGCAACAGCAGAGTTGATGGATACCGTATCGTTTGTCTTTCAAGACACTTTCTTGTTTTATGATACGCTGTATGAAAACATTGCCATCGGTTCTCCTTCTGCCGGTAAAGAAGCGGTGATAGCTGCTGCTGAAGCCGCCCAATGCCATGATTTCATAGAACGGTTGCCAGATGGTTATGATACTAAAATTGGGGATAAAGGTATATTTCTTTCGGGCGGTGAGGCGCAACGGATATGCGTGGCACGCGCCATCTTGAAGAATGCGCCGATACTAGTACTGGACGAAGCCACTGCTTTTGCTGATCCGGAAAATGAGTATAAGATGCAAATGGCCTTGCAGTCTTTGATAAAAGACAAGACGGTTATTGTAATAGCTCACCGTTTGTCTTCTATTGTATCAGCTCATCAGATTGTTGTCATGAAAGAAGGCCGGATTGTGCAATGTGGAAAACATAATATTTTATCTGTGAAAGAGGGGGTATATAAAAGTATGTGGGATGCTTATAGAAACGCTTACCATTGGTCGTTAAACAAGAATTAAACATATATTGATATGAGAAACAAGCATTTATTAAACAGTATTTTGCAGAATACAAGCTGTCCGAAAGGTTTTTGGGGTCGGATGATTTTATGGGGAATGAATCGTTTTCATGCTTCTTTGGCCCGTCGTGGTATGAAACAGGTAAACTGGCAACCGCAATGGACTGTCCTAGATATTGGATGCGGAGGTGGAGCCAACCTGAATCGTTTGTTGAAACAATGTCCTCAAGGAAAGGTTTATGGTATAGATTTATCGGAAGAGAGTGTAGTTTTTGCAAGCAAATACAATGTGAAAGAATTGAATAAACGATGTTTCATACAGCAAGGAAGTGTGTGCTCCTTGCCATACAAAGACGGGACATTTGATGCTGTTACTGCTTTTGAAACAGTCTATTTTTGGTCGCCCATAGAGATAGCGTTGGCTGAGGTGGTACGAGTCTTACGAAAAGGAGGATGCTTCCTTGTCGGCTTGGAAGCAAGCAGTCCTGAACTCGGAAAAATGTGGACTGAACGGATAAAAGGAATGGTGGTATATACAGCCGGAGATTTGAAGGATTTGTTGATAGAGGCCGGATTTTCAACCATTCAGGTTGTTCATAATAAAGAAGAAATGTATATTATCGCACGTAAATGAAAGGAATAGGTATGAATGCGATCAAAAACATTACAATTGGTCATACGAAACGTCTTTGTAGACCAGTAGGTTTAACAGTGCTTGCCAATTTGATTAATATTGTGCCGTTTTGCCTCTCTATTGAGGCGGTACGTATTGTTTTTAATACGTTCGATGGAAGTGGCCGGCCACTTGACACGGTTCGTTTGTGGTATATATTCGGAGTGATGGCTTGTTATATGATAGTCATGGCGTTAGCGGAACGAGCTTCCTATCGTTCCAATTTTAGAGGGGCATATGAGATGAGTGCTTCGGGACGTCTTTCTTTGGCAGAACACTTGCGGAAGCTCTCGTTAGGATTTCTTTCACAACGTGATCCCGGTGACTTGTCGTCTATGCTTATTACCGATTTTTCAATGGCAGAAACCGGAATATCCCATCATTTGCCTCAACTGATGGGGGCTGTAGTTATGCCTGTACTAGCTTTTGCTTCACTAATATGGATAGATTGGCGGATGGCTGTTGCTATGTTTGCCGCTTTACCACTGGCTTTATTCATTTTGTGGGTAAGTACGAGTGTGCAGAAAAAATTGAGTGGAAGTCAGGTTCAGGCCAAAATTAATGCTGGAAGCCGATTTGAAGAATATCTGCAAGGTATCCGGGTGGTGAAAGCTTACAATTTGTTGGGAGCCCATTTTGACCGGTTGCGTGATGCGTTTGCAGAACTGCGCCGTGCCTGTATCCGTCAGGAGGCACAGTTAGGCCCGTTTGTGCTGCTTTCCATTGCTTTGGTGCGTGCCGGGCTGACATTGATGGTACTGTGCGGTACTTATTTGCTATTGAGTGGAGATCTCTCGTTGCCTATTTTTATACTGTTTCTTGTAGTAGGATCTCGTGTGTTGGACCCGTTAACTTCTGCCTTGACCAACTTTGCCGAGTTTCGTTATTTCTCCATTGCTGGAGGGCGTATTTTAACACTGATGGATGAGCCGGAAATGAGAGGAGAACTGCAATCTCCGGTTACAGGTGATATACGTTTTGAACATGTTTCATTTGCCTACCGGGACAAGGAAGTCCTGCATGATGTTTCAATTACGCTTTCCAAAAACTCATTGACTGCCCTTGTCGGTCCTTCCGGAAGTGGAAAAAGTACAGTAATGAAACTTTGCGCCCGTTTTTATGACCCACAGAAAGGACGTGTTTTTTTTGGTGATCTCCCGATGGATAAAATAAATCCGGAAAGTTTGATGAGTCATATCTCTATGGTATTCCAGGATGTCTATCTGTTTCAAGATACGGTACGCAACAACATACGTTTTGGTAAGGCTGGTGCAACGGATGATGAAATTATTGTCGCAGCCCAAAAAGCTTGTTGCCATGATTTTATCATGCAGTTGCCGCAAGGCTATGACACGATGATAGGTGAAGGCGGTTGTACTTTATCCGGAGGAGAAAAACAGCGTATATCCATTGCTCGTGCTGTTCTGAAAGACGCACAAGTCATTCTATTGGACGAAGCAACTGCCTCGCTTGACCCTGAAAATGAAGTGGAAATGCAGAAGGCCATCGATACTCTCATCAAAGGTCGTACTGTTATAACTATCGCTCATAAGCTCAAGACAATCATGAATGCTAATCGGATAATTGTTTTGGACGATGGTCAAGTTAAGGAACAAGGAACACATGATGAATTGATTCGGGTAGATGGTCTTTATGCCCGGCTATGGAAAATTCAGGAAAGTACTTCTGGATGGAATTTATGAGGAATTCTATTTGATTACACAATTGAAAAGAGAATATGAATTACTATTCTCTTTTCAACTTTTCTTAATAGGACTTAAATATGAACAGATGAAAAAAAATATTATTTTGCAGAATATTTTAACGTTGTGAAAATAATGTATTCTCTATCCGAAAGAAGTGTTTTGCGGAAGAGCGGTCGGGTAGTAACAAACCAGATTAAGATTGTTATCAGATCATTGTTCCATGCCTCAAAACAAATATGATATTTCTCGTTTAAATCATTTTTAAGGATTTGTCGGACTTTTATAAAAAACTCCCTTATTGTTTTTTATTTCTATCATTCCGTTGTCTGAATCATACAGGAATGGTGGAAAAGTAAAAAAGACATAAATCTCGGTGTCTTTTAGTTTGTACAGCTTGGGAGTGATCTTTTTACTGATTCCGCTTGGGAATACTTGGTCATCCATTTCGGTGGGAATATAATAATCTGCTCCCTCCCTCAATACATTTTTGCTAATCTTGGCTTCTGCTTTTGATTTGGCAATCGTATAGAATCCCTCTATATCATATTTATCCCAATTTTTATACTCTTGTCCAAGCACCATACTTATGTTTAAACATAAAACCAGTAGTAATAATATTCTTTTCATATCTATCTGTTTTTAAGGTTATTCCAAGTTGGTATCACAAATATAAGAATTCTTATTGGTTTTTTCAAGGAATAAGGAAGAAAATAGAGAGTAGAATTTTAAAAAAAGAAGGTAATCCCTATCCATACCAGAACTCCTGATATCAGAACGATTCCTAACATGATTAATTTTATTTTGAAGAGCTGGTTAGTTTCCGCTTCTTCTTTTTCTTGCGTTTTTATTCTGATCTCTTCTAATTGCTCAAGGGATAGATGGGAGGAGTGCTCTTTTTTGTTCAAATCAACCAGTCGGTTTCGAATTTCATTTAAGCGTTCCTTTCCTGCTTTTCGTAGTTCACGATTTTCTTTATCTCTTCTCATCATGTCATTGATACAACCTAAAGTTCCCATAATCTAACTGTTTAATTTGAATTCATTTCCACAAATATAGTGTTTTTTGCAGTTGCTTTTCTTCACTTGCTAATTTAATATTTGAAGGATAGATATTACTTAATAAACCTGATGTGCCTTGACTGCCGGATATAAATATTCTGCCAATGGATTTGTAATATAAAGTTGTATGCCATTATGCTTTCATACCATTGCTTATGGGGTAATATGTTGATAATGAACTGTATTTATATGGCGTGGCATTTTCCCCATTGAAACAGGTAAAAAGTAGATGTATTTATCTTATCATTGAAAAAAAATGTGAATATAAAGTTTAGGTGAAAGTGATTTTATTTGTAAATTGTATACCGTCATGTAGGTATCTCCGATCTATGTATAATTTAGTATATACCTAGAAATGGGGATTGTGCCGAGCTTTTATGAATTGTAATTTTGCAAACCAATAGAGAATGAAATGATTTGTAAGATTGCATATATTTTTTTATTTATAATTTGTAGCAATGTGTCTCTTTTATGGGGGCAGACATTTGTATTTCGGGGAACTGTACTGGATGAGCAGACTCATAAAGCGTTGGATTACGCTACAGTTCAATTGTTTGTGGATAAGCAGATTGTTTATGGGGGAATAACAGATGCGAATGGACATTTTGAACTTCTACATATCCATCCTGGAACTTATCGGGTTATTGTATCCTATTTAGGATATGATTCTACAGAAAAAGAAGTGAAGGTCATTGGGGATATTTCAGCAATCTTTTATTTAAAACCTTCGGTCATGGCGCTGAACGAGGTAGTGGTGACCGCTTCTGAATCAAAACGCGCTACCAGCGCTTCTATCGTTGACCGTACAGCCATGAAACATCTTCAGCCCAGCAGTTTCAGTGACTTGATGGAATTAGTACCTGGAGGAAAGTCGGCTGATCCTCAGATGGGGCAGGCCAATCTGATCCGGATACGTGAAACAGGTAAGACGGAGGATATCTCTTCATTGGGAGTTGGATTTTATATTGATGGTATCTCCCAGAATACGGATGCGAATCTGCAATATATGCCAAACAGTACTTCCGCAGTGAATGCAACGAGCACAATGTCAAAAGGGATGGATATGCGTACCATCTCAACCGATAATATTGAGAAGGTGGAAATCATTCGTGGCATTCCTTCCGTGGCTTATGGTAATGTGGCAAACGGTGCGGTAATCATTCAGCGTAAAATGAATGAGAGCCCCTTGTCTGCGCGTTTTAAGGCTGATAAAACCAGTAAACTGTTTTCTGTAGGCAAGGGAATTCGGCTGGATGGGAACGGGCGTTATGTGTTGAATGCTGATTTAAACTATTTGGAGTCCAAAATAGATCCGCGTAACAGTGTGAAAAATTACACTCGCCTTACTGCTTCCGCCCGCTTGGATGGCAAATGGTTATGGAATGAACGTAATATTCATTGGAATATCAGTTCCGATTATACCGGCTCGTTTGATGATGCGAAGAGGGATAAAGATGCGACAGTAAAGGAAGATTCTTATAAATCGGACTTTAACAGCCTGAAGATAGCGGGGAAATGGAGCATGAAGTTTCCGGCCCATTTATGGATTCGTGAGGTTGGTGTGACTACTTCTGTCAGTCAGCAGTGGGAGAAGATGCGTGAAATAAAGTCCGTTTCTCTGAATCGTCCGGCAGCTATTGCTACTCAGACAGAAACCGGAGAGTTTGATGGCATCTATCTACCTTATAATTATGTGGCACAGATGGATATTGATGGTAAACCTTTATATGTTACGGCTTCCGCCCGTACGCGGTTGGCTTTCCCGTTGGGGGTATTACAGAATGCGATGAATATGGGGATGGAATGGAATTATCAGAAGAATTTGGGAGAAGGCCAGGTATTCGATGTGACACGGCCCATCAGTGAAAGTTTGAGTACACGGCCTCGCCGTTTTAAGGATATACCGGGGCTGCAACCTTTCGCCTTCTATGCCGAGGAGGTATTGAATCTTCCTGTAAATAGACATAAATTGGCTTTTACGGCTGGTATCCGTTTGCAGTCTTTATTGGGGCTGGACACTAAATATAAGATGCAGGGCAAGATATATCCCGATCTTCGTCTGGACTTGCAATGGAGTTTACCGGTATCAAACGGATGGGATGTTGCCTTTTCGGGAGGTTTGGGCTGGATCAGCCGTATGCCGACCACCGCACAGCTATATCCGGATTTTAAGTATGTAGATTTGATTCAGTTGAATTATTACCATACCAATCCGGATTATCGCCGTATCAATATGATGACATATAAATGGGATAATACAAACTATCAATTGGAACCAGCACGTAACATGAAATGGGAAGTGCGGGCCGACGTCAGCTATAAGGGAAACCGCCTGTCGATAACTTATTTCCGCGAACGGATGAATAATGCTTTTGATGATATCACTTATTATAGGTCATTGGCATATAAACTATATGATCCTGCTAGTATCGACGGATCAGCATTGACGGCTCCTCCAGAACTTTCTCAGTTGACTTATACAAATGAATATAATCTGGATGTGTATTCCACACAAGGTAATGTAATGAAGGTGTGTAAAGAAGGAGTGGAGTTTCAGTTCGCTTCCAAACGAATAGAATCGCTCAAGACTCGCGTCACTATGTATGGAGCCTGGATAAAGACAATTTATAATTCGGATTCTCCTCAATATAAGGCCTCTTCTATATTGTTGGACAATAAACAGCTGAAATATGTGGGATTGTACAATGGGGACAACGGAACAGAAAGCCAGGCATTCAATACGAACTTTATGTTTGATACCTATATACAGCGTTTGGGACTTACTTTCTCTACGTCGGCACAATGCACTTGGTATACCAACAGACGGAACTTGTGGAATAATGGCGTGCCGGTAAGCTATATAGATCAATCCGGTGAAACGCATCCGTTTCGCGAAGAGGATAAAAACAATATTCAGTTACAGCATCTGGTGGAGAAATATTCAGCCACTTATTTTGAGCGTACTACCGTGCCTTTTTATATGGATATCAATTTGAAGGCGAGTAAACGGATCGGTAAGTATCTGAATCTGGCTTTTTATGTAAACCGGCTTTTGGGTATTTATCCTGATTATACGTTACGGGGCGTACTGCAACGGAGAACGTCCGAATCGCCTTATTTCGGTATGGAAATGAACTTAACTTTTTAGTAAATGAACAATAAAATAGAGATGAAGATGAAAAAGAATCAATTGACAATGTTAGTCCTTTTTGCGACAATGCTGGGATTTACCGCATGTAGTGATGATGACAAAGTGAGCATATCCACTGTAGGTATTACCACTACTGTAGATACAACTATCGAGGGGCTGCAACTGATCGGTGGAACCTATACTTTTGAAAATGTAAATACATCTGTCAAGACAGACATTACCTATCCGGCTCAGAGTATTGAACTGGCGGACGGGTTGTATAATGTAACTTTCATTGGTAAGGGAACTTACTCACAGAATGGAACTCCGGTGGAAGTCGATGTACAGGGAGTACAACAGAATGTGGCCGTATCTGGAGGGTCGTACAAGCTGGAACTGAAGGTTCATGTACTCAATACAGGTGACCCTGATTTTGTGATTGCCGAGATATTTATTCCCGGAACCTATAATGAAGCAGGTAAGCAATATAATGGCGACCAGTATATACGTATCTATAATAACTCGGATAAAGTTTTGTATGCGGATGGATTGATATTTATGGAATCACAATTCCAAACTACTCAGAAATATCAATCGGTAGATCCGGATATCATGGATGAAGCTATTGCGGTAGGCTCTGTTGTAGCAGTACCGGGCAGTGGAACAGATTATCCGGTACAACCGGGAGAATCCTTTATCCTTTGTGACAATGCGATCAATCATAAAGAGGCTAATCCGAATTCTATAGATTTAAGTAAAGCCAATTTTGAGTGGTATATTGAATCAAAGCAAGATGTGGATAATCCGGCTGTTCCCAATCTGGATGTTTATTATTGTTATTCCAAAACTATCTGGGTGTTGAATAAACAGGGAAATCGCGCTTATGCTATTGGCAGATTACCCAAAAGTATGACTAAAGAAAAGTATATTTCAGACTATGCATACAACTATACGTATATTATGCAAAATGGAACAGCCAGTAAACCGCAAAGCAAATATAAGTTCCCCAATGAATGGGTGATTGATGCTGTAAATGTAGGTGCTTCCAATGAATGGCAGTGGAATGTAACCTCTACCGGGCTGGATATGGGGCATACTTATATCGGTATGAACAATACCGTTGCAGAAAACATCGGAAAGTGCGTAATGCGTAAAGCCGCCTACAAGGATGGTGATCGGGAAGTATTGCAGGATACAAATAACTCTACCGTTGATTTCACACCTGCGGCTACTCCGAGCCTGTTTAACAAATAATTGAATCCGTCTTATTGATATATAAATCTTTATTATTCATGATGCTAATCCGAATTATCATTATGTTGCTGATTGCTTTATTTGTGGAGAGTCGGCAGGAAGCCTTCGGGCAGACTACCGACACACTCTCCCTGTCCGATAAGGTAATCCGTACCGCTTCATTTGCGACCGGATTTCGTGGCGAGATATGGCAGAATCCGGCACTTTATTATTACTATACTCCGTATACATGGACAAGGCTGGACGTAAATGGAGCTTATCATGATAAAGGAAAAGCATCTTTGAAACAGGAAGGTGATAAGGATACCCGTATCGGGGTAGATGTCAATTCCTTCGTTATTCTTTCGGAACGTGATCGTGTATTCGGTTCAGCAGGATACAGGAGTGAGAAGCAGGAGAATGTGTTATGGAATGAAAATATAGACTGGAAATTGATCGCTCCTTACGTGACTGGTGATTCCATTGGTGGTTTCCTGAAGGGAGAAACTTATTATTTCAATGGAGGTTACGCCAGTGAGTCAGGTTCCTGGACATGGGGAATCACCGGTGGTTACAGAGCGTCTCATAATTATCGGGATAAAGATCCGCGTCCACGTAATACAGCTTCCGATCTCTCTTTTGCTTTGGGAGCAGGATATCGTCTGGGGACATATCGTTTGGGAGTTTCCGCAGATTTCCGGCTTTATCAGCAGAAAAGTGAGATTTCATTCCTTGCAGATAAAGGCTCTACTTCGGTATACCATATGTTGGGATTGGGCATGGATTATGTGCGTTTCGCCGGAAACCAGACCGGGACGAAGCATCAAGGCATCCGGTGGGGAGGAAGCATAGGCATTCTGCCAGTTGATACGGAAAAGGGGATATCGGCCACAGTTTCAATTGACCGTATGTCAATGGACAAGAAATTGAGCAATGCCAATAATCTCACTTTGCTGGAATTGAATACGACTGATTTGAAAGGAAACGTGACCTGGATGCGGGAACTTCAGCAGGCAGAACACCTTGCTGTGAAACTGGATGCAGGCTATATAGTTCGTAAAGGAATGGAGAATATTTACGGAGAGGCGGGCGGAAGCTCCTATGGAGCATTAATTAGTACATCTCCGGGAATGAAGGTCACGAATAGTCGGATTGCCGTAAGTGGTTTGTGGGAGAAGCTTTTGACCGATAAAGGTGTATGGGGAGGAGCAATTGTCCCAAACATAATCTACCATCGGTTGGAAACGGATTACAACGCCGTATCCCGGTTTGTTCACTTGTCTGTTTTGGAGAGTTCTTTGCGTGCCCGTTTGCTGTATCAGAAGAGGCTGCTACGATTGACCGCAGAAGCTAACGGTGGATATTATGCCAATTTATCGGCTGAATATTCTTTACCGGGATTGAATGCCGCGAAGTCGTCCGCCCAGACTTTATTGGCAAATATTGACTATTTATCTGATAGTTATAGTATGGTGGGGATTCGTCTGCAAGGGGATTATCCCATCATGAAACAATATAACCTGTCTTTGTCTGTTCAATGGCAGGCGGCATATTATAAAAAATGCGGAACGGCCCAGTATGCCGCTTGTTCACTGGGCATCTTTTTTTAAAAAATAAAAACAGTTAGCATATGAAAATTAAGTTTATGGTCGCTGCAACCTTAATGGCAGCTTTAGTAACTACTACTTCTTGTGGAAACAGTAACAAACAGAGCCAGTCTGAAAAAACGGAGCAGGCGGCTCCGGCGGCATTGAGTATCGATAATCTGCTGGTGCATGCCGATTCACTGGCCAACAAGGAGGTGACTATCGAAGGAATCTGCACACATACCTGCAAGCACGGAGCTACAAAAATATTCCTGATGGGCAGTGATGATACCAAAACGATTCGTGTGGAAGCCGGACCTTTGGGCTCGTTTGATACCAAATGCATCAACGCTATTGTCACAGTGACCGGAACGTTAAAGGAACAGCGGGTAGATGAAGCTTACTTGCAAAACTGGGAGGCTAAACTGAAAGCACAGACTGAAAAATCTCATGGAGAAACTGCTGCCGGGTGTGATTCGGAAAAAAAAGCACGCGGTGAAACAGCCAGCACCCCTGAAGCCCGTATTGCGGACTTTCGCGCAAAGATAGCAGAAAGAAAAGCTGCTACCGGAAAAGATTATCTGTCATTCTATTATATGGAAGCCAGTTCTTATGAAATCGCAGAATAAAGGTACTGCATTCCGCAAGTGGAGCCGGATCATCCATCGTGATCTGTCTTTCTTCTTTGCGGGAATGATTTTGATTTATGCTATTTCGGGTATCGTGATGAACCATAGGGATAGCATAAATCCCCATTATACAGTTACACGAACGGAATATAAAATAACAGAGGATCTGTCGGACAAGAGCAAAGTTAATGAGAAGATGATTTTGACTTTGTTGGAACCGCTGGGCGAAGCCGGAAATTTTACTAAATATTATTACCCGGAGCCGGATCTGATTAAGGTTTTTCTGAAAGGAGGCTCAAGTCTGGTGATTAACACCCGGACAAAAGATGCTGTCTACGAGGGGGTGAAGCGCCGTCCGCTGATCTCTTCCATGGTACAACTCCATTTCAATCCGGGTAAGTGGTGGACTTGGTTTGCCGATGCTTTTGCTGTCTGTCTGATTATTATCACTGTCAGCGGTATAGTGATGATAAAAGGTCCTAAAGGATTGTGGGGCAGAGGAGGAATCGAGTTGGTGGCCGGTATCTTGATTCCTATTCTTTTCCTGGCGTGTTTCTAATAGCAAACGAAAAATGATTTATAAAGCATGAGTGCAATTATAGAATGTAAGAACCTGACCCATTATTACGGTCAACGCAAGATTTATGAGAACTTGAGTTTTGAAGTTCCTCAAGGGCGTATCTTGGGGTTGTTGGGTAAAAATGGTACAGGGAAAACGACAACCATTAATATATTGAGCGGTTATCTTCAGCCGCGTTCAGGCGAATGTCGCATCTTTGGTGAGAACATTCAGACCATGAACCCTGCTTTACGCAGGAATATCGGTTTATTGCTGGAAGGTCATGTTCAATATCAGTTTATGAATATCACACAAATAGAAAAGTTTTATGCTTCTTTTTATCCGGGACAATGGAAAAAGGAGGCTTATTATGACTTGATGAATAAATTGAAGGTAGCTCCGGGACAACGTATCTCAAGAATGTCGAACGGACAGCGTTCGCAAGTGGCATTGGGACTGATCCTGGCACAAAATCCGGAGTTGTTGATTCTGGATGATTTCTCTTTAGGACTTGATCCGGGCTATCGCCGTCTTTTTGTGGATTATTTACGTGATTATGCCCGTTCCGAGAACAAGACTGTTTTCCTGACTTCCCATATTATTCAGGATATGGAGCGGTTGATTGATGATTGTATTATTATGGATTATGGCTCTATCCTTATTCAACAGCCTATTGAAACGTTGATGAAAGAGCTGAGAAGATATACTTGTACTGTGTCCGAGGGTTATCAGCCTCAGTTGCCGGCAACTTGCTATCATCCGGCTGTCATTCGTCAAACCTTGGAAACGTACTCCTTTTTGCCTCCCGTGGATGTGGAGAAACTGTTGAAGGAAAGTCAAGTTCCCTTTACTGGTTTGCAGCACGAAAATGTAAGTCTGGAAGATGCCTTTATCGGTCTTACCGGAAAGTATTAATATGTAAACTAAATAGAAGAAATATGATACAAGCCATATTTTATAAAGAGTGGATAAAAACGCGTTGGTATTGGTTGCTGGCAACTCTTTTTATGATAGGGATCACAGGATATTCCATGCTTCGTATTGGCCGTACCATTGCCATACAGGGAATCGATCATTTATGGGTAGTGATGGTCCAGAAGGATGCTATATTTATTGATTTGTTGCAATTTGTCCCTTTACTTATCGGTATCTTGCTTGCTGCCGTACAGTTTTTCCCCGAGATGCAACGTAAGTGTTTGAAGCTTACTTTGCATTTGCCTTATTCACAGAAGAAAATGGTCATGTCAATGTTGGCCTATGGCGTACTTGCACTGGTGACCTGTTTTGCTATGAGTTTTATTATGATGGGAGTTTATCTGCCACAACATTTTACAAGTGAGTTGGTGCAGCGTGTTTTATTATCTGCGGCTCCATGGTTTCTTGCCGGATTTGCCGGTTATCTGCTTGTTTCATGGATTTGCCTGGAACCCACATGGAAGCGCAGGGTTTTGAATCTGATTATTGCGGCATTGATTTTCCGTGTCTACTTTCTGGCTCCGGGAGCGGAGGCATATAATAGTTTCTTGCCCTGTCTGACACTTTATACGTTGCTTGCCGCTTCTCTTTCGTGGATTTCTGTGGTACGGTTCAAGGCCGGTAAGCAAGATTAATTGAATGTTTATTATTAAAAAATCAAACAAACATGATTCGATTCAGCAAAATATTTTTTTATATTACCGTAGCTGTCCTGCTTGTATGGCAGTTGCCTTGGTGTTATGCTTTTCTCACACTGAAGTCTGTCAAAACTCCTTTTACTATGTATAGTTCCGTACTTGGTGATTTTGTTATTACACAACTAGATGAGAATAAGCAACTTCACCGCTATGATACGAAAGGCAATACATATACACAACAGCAGGTAGACAGTTTGTTGCCTTCTCTCTATGTGCGCCAGCTTACGGCGGACGAACGTTTCCCTGATACCATTTGTGGTAAGGCAGTTAGTCCGAAAGATATTCAATTGACAAACTTTACTTTCAAGAGTGTGCCGTCAGCCATCAATGCTCCCCAGACAGGACTCTATTTTCTGATGGAGTCCATGTCCAAACGGGTGGATTTGAAAATGCCCGAAGATGCATTCCGTTTTACCGATAAAGGTATAGAATTTATTCGTATGGAGACGAATTGTATCGATGAGGCGAAAAGCAAATTGTTTACGGATATGCTGGTTCAGAAAGGGTTTGCTTTTCCTGCATGCTATGCTTCGGGCAATGCAACTACTCGTAAAGACTATGATGAGGGATATCTGGTTTTAGATGCCAACCATAAATTGTTCCATCTGAAGTGCACCAAAGGACGTCCGTATGTGAAAGCTATTCAGTTGCCTGAAGGAGTCTTGCCGGAATATGTGTTTATTACTGAATTCCGTAGCCGTCGGACTTTGGGGTATATGGTAGATAGCAAGCATCATTTTTATATTATCAATAGTGATGGAAGTTTGGTGAAATCAGCTCTCCCCGGTTTCGATCCGGCAAAAGATGAGTTGACCATCTTTGGAAATATGTTTGACTGGACTGTAAAGTTATCGACAGATAAAGATGATTATTACTATGCTTTGGATGCTACAGATTATTCACTGATTAAAGAACATGCCTATAAAGATATCCGCCGTTCTGTTCCGGGGTTGTCTTTTACATCTCCAGATGACAAATTTGTAAAACCTCGTTTTTGATGTGAATTTGGCAGGGGAAGTCTGATATTAAAATGTATATTAGTTCGAACAGACCGAAAACAACTAGGTAAAGGGGCTATCATGTTAGGCATCAGCTAACTCTACCTTCTGTGAGATACTGGCAAATACGGGATTATATAATTGTGCGGACAGACAGGAGGGCGTGAAAACAGCCTTCCTTTTTTTGATAATATTTAAGATACAGGGATTTGATCTAGTTTTTCTTGCTCGTCAATTTTATATTATGATAATCGTTCTTTGAGTATATGCAGGATAAAACAGGTTGTTGAATTTTGCTTGTTTTTAAATTTTCAAAAATGCCAGATTGCATATAAATAATCTTCGTTTTGACCTCCTTTTATCCTAAACCAACTCTTAATTGTATAACCGATTTATGATTTAAAGAACCAATTTCATTCCGTAATTTTAGACAATTATTTGCAATACTTTTGATTGATATTGAAAAATAGGAGGGGGTGGGTCATCAGTTAAACGAATGAAATTACTGGAAATAAAAATCCCTATAACTGCAATGGTTATAGGGATTTATATATTAGCAATGTATTATATTACTTGCTCAAAGCAGTAGCAACGTCTACAGCACAAGCCACTGTACATCCTACCATCGGGTTGTTACCGATACCCAGGAATCCCATCATTTCCACGTGAGCAGGAACTGATGAAGAACCGGCGAACTGAGCGTCTGAGTGCATACGACCCATTGTGTCGGTCATACCGTAAGAAGCAGCGACACGGCATCCCTGTAACCACTTACTAATCTGTTATAGATAGTTGTGTTACAGTTAGATATTCAAGTATATTAAAGAACTCTCCAGTTTATTAGTTACTGTTATATTATTAAATGGTCGTAAATAAGTCACAAATGACTAACTACTGACCTTTATATTCTGTAAGGCAAAGATAGTCATTATCCTTTAAACCACGATAATTTACTGCAACATTTTAGTGGATGGGGGGTGTATGGGAAGTATTCTTTAGAAATGTAGTAGCTAATAAAAGAAAAACAGCATAAGAGTTTTCTCAAATGCTGTTCGGTTTGGTATATATAAGAATCTATTGCTTGGTATAAAGTTCTACATGTCCGTCCTCGTACATCAATTTCATCTTATTGTCAGATATGTTATAATAATATGTTTCAGGTGAATTATCTCCAAAATCAATAATAAACTTATCCTCCTTATCATCCATTGTATAAGTAAATAGGTCTGTATTGGAAGTATTATCATGTATATCTATAGATTTCCAACTACCTGTGTTGTCACTATAAAAAGTGATAATCTCTTTATTTCCTCCGTCAGTGATGTAAATCCAACTACCTACAAGGGGAGAAGCATTTAGTGTTTCAGAGATTGTTCCATTTTCAATATTCAGATAAAATGTATAATCTTTCTTAGTACCGTCATAATATAAGAGGTCTAACTTGTACTTCCAAATATTTGTGGAATTGTCAAGCAATGTATATCCTTTCTTGGTGTCAGAGAAAATTTCAAAGGGGAGTTTGTATTCTGTGTTCCAAACTATCTGATTTGACTTATAGTTTTTTCTTGAAGCAAGGATATTATATAGTGGATTGTTGTCACAATTAATAAAAATAACTTCCTCGTAAGAAACAGGTACACCTTCAAGAGCACCGAGTAAAGACGGGCTTACATATATTGTGTCTCCCATGTCATTATAGCAACAGTTTCCAATGAACACAGATTCCTTGTACCAATCAATGATATATAGTGGATTAGTCTTTTTAATTTCTTTGAGTATTCCTGCTGCTGTTTTGAATAGGATATTGTCTTCTTCGTATGATTCACCTGCGTAACGAATGCCTGCAACAAAGATATTGTTTTTAATGCAAACTCTATAAGTAGTAATGCTTGATATTTCAATATCCTTGTATTCTCCATATCCTAAATGTACAGTCCGTTTCCTGTCAAAAGTTTTACTGTCTGTCCATTCCCAAAGTTTCTCTTTAGTGGTTCTATCGTAAGAGCTAATCCATAGATGATTGTTCTTCAAGCCAGAGAAGTTATTGATGTTCTTATTGAAAGAATCATATTGTGAATCTTCACATTCATAATCTTTCCAATTTAAGCCATATTTGGAAAATGAATCACCAGTACCATCTACTATTTCATCTTGAATAATTTGCTCTAATTCATCATCATTGCCACAGGAGCTAAATCCTGCGCATACAGCAATCAATAATGAGGTTGCTAATAATTTAAATGTTTTCATCTTTTTCTATTTTAGTTTGATAATCCCAAGTCTTAATGCCTCTTCTGCATCAAAATATTTGCACGATAAAGTCCGTTCATTATAATTCCCATATAACATTGCTATTGCATAATGTATTCCACAATATAATTCAAAATATGTCTGAAAATCTTTTGTACATGGAACTTCTGTGTATGATTCTTTATTTGAGTACTTTTGTACCAAGTCAAAATCTACGCAATCAAGTGTTGGGAAATATTGTATTCCTTTTATTAGATATTCTCCTTGTTGATATGGTATATTCATATAGGTGTTTTGAGGTGTAAAAGATTCAAATATTAAAACTCCTCCATCTCCATATATGGGAGGATTCGCATATTTAAAGCAATTACAAAGCTCTTTGAATTGTTGAGAGCATAGATAATCATATTCGTTCTGTTTTAATGCTTTATGCGAACAAGCATGTATGCAGTTATAGAAAAACCTTACTTTTTCCCATTCCTTAAGAGCTTGGTCAATTTTTATTTCTTCTTTTGTAATAGTTCCTCTGCAAGTATATTCTATATAAGCAGTAGTGAATGGGTTATATTTCCCCAAAATAGTCGATGGCATATATAACCTACATTGAGTATCAAAGAACAATGGATGATTTAAGCTCATTCTTCTAATTAAATCCATAATCTAAATGCAATATAACCTTACCTGCTCCCTATGGATAAGCTGTTACAATAAAAAAGGTGTGGGAACACTATTTGTTTTATCTCGCTAACTGGCTTCTCGCATTGCCTTTGGTACGGATAAAACAATAGCGACCCACACCAAAGGGCATATAGAAACCTTACAAACATAAGGTAGGTATATATCCAAGTGTGGGTGCTATTGCTATCATCTTCGTACCGTTTCAAATTTTGCGAGAATTTGTTAGCGGAAGATAATTTCAATAACACCTTTCGTTAAATATGTCCTTCCAACTCCCTAACACATTAGTTCATTGGAATTGGTTGCAAAGATAACGAAAGGTTTTAAATCATTAGATATGAAGTGAGGATAAATAGTAAATATCCTGCCCTCAAACATAGTCTGAACGGGATATTTAATAAGAATTGCATCTAAGCTCTTTAAATCCATGTGGGTATCAAAATGATAATTCCCCTTATAAGAACTGAATTTTAGAAATTGTTACCCACATGGATTTATAAAGCTAAAGTTAATTTCTCCGTCTAAATTTGAAGGTAGGACAAATTCAGATTGGGGTGTACAAGACTAACCTTACTCTAAATTTGTCCTGCCTGTCATTAGAAGCTCAAACAGTCATAAGTCTGTAAGATTTCTTCCTGCCTTAGTCCCAAGTATCTTTTAGTGATGGCAACAGAACTATGGTTGAACAGTTCCATCAGCTTTACTAATGCCAACTCTGCATTATCGCTGTTCATGTTATAGACCTGTCTGCCAAAAGTCTTTCTAAGAGAATGGCAGCTAAAGTTCTTAATCTTTAGCCTGTACTTCTTCTTCACCTCTTTAAGAATGATATTGATTCTCTGAACAGTGAAGATTGTACCTTTCTGACTTATAAGAATTGGTGCATTGATTCCAACAGGATTTATATGCTCGTAGCACTCTTTTATATGCTGTTGTAATTGTGGATTCAGTCTGATAGTCCTTACCTTGCCTGTCTTTTTCTCAATTACTGTAAACTCGTCAGCACCTAATATCTGCTTCCACCTTAAAGATAGAATATCAGATATTCTTAATCCTGTGAAGCATCCCAAAGCTATAAGAAGTGAGATTTTATAATTCTTATCCTTTGCCAACTTTCTTGTGAGGTTCATTGCATCAGACCATATAAGATAGTCTGCGGTTGTGCTTGAATATTTAAGTGACATAATGTTCTGTTTTATAAGTAAATGAATAGAAGTGAATATTAATTCTGAGTTGGATTTACTAACTCATTGATTACTAAGGAAACATTTATTTTTATCCAAAGTGAATTTAATAGAGGTGGGAACATCTTACTAAGATATTCCACACCTTATTATATAGGATATTTCTTAAAACGGTCTGTTCCCATATTGGTATTCCAAAATAGAATTGCACACCCTGTCATAAAAGGAAAATCCACAACTTGTATAGAAGTAGCTTAGATATATTGCTTGATATTCCCTTTGTAATGTGGCATTATCTTTCAGCATATTATCCAACTTCTCTAAGGAGTGTTTCAATGCCTGTATTACCTTTATATATCTAAGGTTGTTATCCACTTCTCCCAAACGGGCTTCCAATTCTCTGATATGTTTTACAAGTTTGTCTATCTGTTTATTCATAACTCTAAGTTTTAATAGGTTGGTAGAAATAAAGAAAGGACAACTAACTGAATAGCTGCCCTTTCCTCTCTCAATCAATAAGCCCATTTAATCAATGAACCACTTATAGCGTTCGTCACCATGTAAAGCCGCATTGATTCCCAAAGCCATTTCAGTAGCATTTAGAGAACGGTCTAAGAATGAATCAATATAGCTTGACTTGTTTGCCCCTGTAAGCAAGTTGTAGAACTTCCACATATTAAGTTCACTTCCAAAACTGCCAAAGTTCTCATCATTGATGTATGCTTTGGCTACTGAATTGATTTGAGTGTCTGTAAGCAACATTCTTGGCAGTGCCTTTTGATAGCCTGTTGGCAAGCATTGATAAAGCCGCATCCTGCCTATTATCTGACAGAATTGGTGTTCACTCATGGAAGTGTTACCTAATTGCTGCATCAGATAAAGATGTCTGGCAGGATTGTAGTTGTTGAACAGTTCCAAAGCTGCACGATAGAGTTCAGTTGTGTTGCTCACCTTCAAATCGTCCTTGTAGCCATCAGTAAAGATGCACATATTGCAACAGACTTGGTTTTTGAAGCCAATAGCAAGACGAAACAACTCTGGCACTTTCTTGCTGTATAAGTTCATCTGATTATAAGCTCTCACACCTACAATGGAAAGGTTGAGCTTATTTCCACCCACTGTTTCATAAATGGTAGGAACATCAATGCTAAATGCCGCCCTTTCATAATAGATGGTCTTGTCAGATTCCAATAATTGATTAGCTGGCTTGTGGATGGCTTCTGGGATTCTTCCTTTAATAATGTGGCTCACACGAATATCTGCCTGTTCCACTTTCTCACCACTAAAGAATGATTGTGCTGCATCCTGTATGGTTTCCACAAATGCAGCATGGTTAATGGTAAGTTCATTGTCCTTAGAGAACACAGGAGTAATGCAGTCATGTTTCAGATGATTCAATGTTACTTCCTGTGTGTTGGCTTCAATGAAATGGTTGGCAGGTCTTACAGGTTCATCCATGATGATTGTTGCTTCCTCTGCATATTCACCCAAATTCATTCTCTCACGGTTCTGTGCCATAGCTGGCATGATAACTAAATTTCTCATAATGATAAATTGTTTAAATGGTTATTGATTGGATTTAATTCTGGAATTGGTAAAGCTCCTATCGCTTTGGATTGTTCCATAACGATTTTGACTTTACTACAATTTGCTGAATTACATTTAAGCGATATTACAATTAGACTATATTACCATTATGTCTGTATTGTGTATCTCTTTAAGAAGTCCATGAATGATGTGAGGTGAATAGTAAAATTTATAATGGTTGAGGGGGTGGGCAGGTGTCTGCCAATTCTCATTTTTATTCTACTTGATGAGAGGGGGAGTAAATTGGCGGTATGGTATCTCGTGCAACATTTTGAAGATTGGGGTTATAAAATCCATTTTTTACCTTAAATGTTGTACCCAACTTTTAAAACAGACTTTATGCGCTTCTAAAGTCATAATAAGGCAGACTTGGGATTATTCGTACCATCTATTAATATAATAATAAACAGTACGAAAAATCCTGCTTGCCTGTTATTGGGGCTTGAATCCTATCTTAAACACGTTTTTTGAGTTGATGGGATTCCACTCCTTACGTTGTTTGGCTATATCATTGTCTAATAATAGTTCATTTGGAGTAAGCTCTATCCCTTTGGGTATATATCTTAACAGACCTGCACTATATAAATCCAGATTGTAACTCTCTACACTTTTCTTACCCATTCCCAATTTGTTAGCTAACTTATTAGAAGAAAGTAATATCTTGTTATCTTCTGCTGTCAATAGGAGCTTGATATAATAGCCTTTCACTTTAATATCCAAATCCACTTTCATAAAGAGGTAGGATAGTGTTATAAAGTTGGGATGGTCTATTGGTGGGATGCAGTAAAGACTTCTCATTGTAAATTCATATATAGGGTGGTTGATTGGTACAGGGTATCTCTTTCTGACCAACACTGCTTCTATGTCCTTATTGAAATTCTTTAGTGCAGTTTCTTCCTCTCCAGTCCGTTGAGCTAAATCCTTAATTCTCCATCTGACCTTATAATAGTCATTCCTATATAAGGACAGACAGAAGAACCTGTACAAATTGGGTGGATTGAGCTTATCCACTATTGATTTATTAATGGTGGCATAATCCTGCCTAATGTTACTTGTCCTGCTTAGCAGGTGTCTTTGAGGTATCTTCATATTCATTAGTAGCTGATTGAACATTATTGGTAAACACTAAATCTTTCTTCTCTCGTTCCATCTTGTAATAGTAGGCAGTTCCAAAGTATATCTTGGCTTCTTTCCTGTTATGGAACTTCTTACCTGTTGGCAAATGGATAATCATGTCAGTTTGAATATTAATGAGTTAATAAGCCAACTTCTGCAATGATATATAATAGGTAGCAACCTTTCCATTCTTCTTTCTCCTCGTCTTTAGATAGTTGTTAAGATTAACCCATAATCCAATATGGACTTTGTTATCTTTTATTCCCTGTCTAAGAGCCTTAGCCTTTATCTGCCCATAGGTAAATTCTTCCATTTTAGATATTCTGAATAGTGTGTAGTCCGTCAATCTGTGTGGTGGGATTATCTGTTTGAAGTGCTATAAAGATAGTAACTCCATAAGTGGGGAACTAATGATAAGACCACACATTTAAGAATTGGACTTTAAACTATTCAGAATGTCTAAGAATTTGGAAAGAGCAAGCCCACCTGTCACATGGGCTTCACTGTTGATGGCTTATGCAGCCTGTTCTTCCTTAATCACTCCATGATTCATTAGGTATTGAGTGAGCATTTCAGAATAGATAATGCTCACATGGTCTGACTTCACTTTATTTATAATCTTAATGCTGTCCTCATTCAATGTTTTTATGGTACTTAGAGTTTCATCCAATCCAATTTTTTTGTTTTCACCATTCGGTGCGTAATTGGCAAGCTGGGTGATTGCATCAATCATGTAGCGATGTCTGATAGTGTCCTTAGAAATCTTCATGTCAGTTAAAGTCTTGATAATTGTATCGCCTACTGTCAAGTCATATTCTTCAAGTTGGGTTTCACAAACTCCCTGCATGGCACTGTTCCAGACTTTCAAACTTAGTGTCTTACCAAAATTATAGTATTTGGTGATTACGCTGATGTTTGCTTTCAATTCTAATGCCTTTTGGAACACCTTGCTAAAGAACTCCTGTTGAGTGGCTAATGCTGCGTTACCAGCTTTCTCCAATCCGTTAAATCCACGACTTAACACATTGTTTACTCCTCTGTACTTGCCAAACTCTTGTAAAGATGCGAACTCTTTGATTCTCACATTTTCTATAATGAGTTTAGTATCATCCTTGACTATGGCATTGAGGTTGTGTTCATGGTAGCTTGCCCATTGCCAATATCCGTTTGCAGTGTCAACAGACACATAAACATTAGGAGTGTCTTTAGGTATGATGTTCCCGTTAAGGTCTTTCAGTTCAATGTCTGCATTGTAAAACAGGGTAGCTTCTGTGATGTAGAGAGGAACTTTATCAAATTTTTCATTGGTTATCAAGTCCTTGCCCCATTCGATGTTTACCTTGCTTACTGCCATGCTGTAAACAGATGTAGCGATGATGATTTCCTTTTGCTCTTTAGTGAAGATTACCTGTTCGGCTGTGTTGATAGCTTCATTCCAGACTTCTATTTTAGTGGTTGGAAGTTCCACCTTTTTAAGTGCTTCAAGATATGCGGTTTCAGCTTTACCAACATTGACCTGTGCAGACTTCTTGATATTGGCTTCTGCATCCTTGTTGGCTTCAAGCACGTTCTTGGCTTTCATCAAATTCTGACGGGCTTCTTCTACTGCTTGCATCTTAATTTCTGCTGATGTCATTTTTGTTTCTTCCATAATCTTTATTTTTTATAGTTGTTGATAGTTTAGTGTAAGCGTCAAACCTATGCGCACTTGGTTATCTGATTACGCTGCAAAGGTGGGAACTTTGGAGAAGATTAAAGGAGAGTAAAATTTTGAGGATTTTGGTTCTTCCTTAACTTGCTGCCTTGCAAGTTCTGTCCCTTTGACGCTGCAAAGGTGGGGAGAAACCGTGAGGATAAGAGAGAGTAAAAAATAAGGGAGATGTTACTCTCCCTTAGACGATTATTCTATTAATATATTCTGTTTCTGACATTTGTCAGTTTGCTCTTATTGCTTAGATAGCCTTTTAATGTGCGCTCATTCACATAAAATTCCTCATTCTTGGAGATTCCTGTCAGATAAATAAGCCTTGATATTAAGAATGTAACATTGTAGGAAATCTTACTGTTCCTGCTTCTTCGTTTTTGTTTTGTCATTATTCCGTCAGGAAATGGCTGTAACATGGACTTGAATAATAGGGTAAAATAGCATATTTGGCTATTATTGGATTCCGTGTTGCTTGTATCTTTCAAGGGAACTTCGCACATTGCTATCATATCTTTCAATTCCATATCGCAGAGTGATTGGAAGTTCTTTTCACATAAGGATAACAAGTAACTAATGGTATTGGGGTGCTGTATGGTCTGCACTTCCTTACCATTTATTTGAATGGATAATGTGATGTCTTCACTGAATTGCATTTGGTCTGTCAGTGGATTCTCTCCAACTGCCTTATATTGAGATAGCAGTTTGATAAGGCTGTTCAGTTCACCTATGGGTGAAAAGGCAACTTCTTGGGCATTGAAACATTGTCCCTGTGTATAATCCCAAATAAAGAGGAGAAGAAACCAAAACCTGTCTGAATCTATTTCCAAACCAGCAAGGGTTGGTTGTATCTCTTTGTTCTTCTTATATTCTTCATAGGTTAGTGGCATTTTAATAAACCTGTTGTTGTACCTTTCTTTAAAGGTGGGCAAGGCTTCGCTTCCCTCGAATATTATGCCCTGTATTTCTTTGGGCATTGCAGGGTGTATCAGCATGGCAAGCTGCCAAACGTAATCCAAAATGGAATCCTCCTCTTTTGCTTCTAAAGTGGGGTAAACTGCATCTATATTTGTGAACTTATCTATTGGTTGCATATCCTTATGTGCAATGGTTGTATATGCAAAGTTAAAAAAATAATCCCCACCTGCATTGCTACAAGTGGGGAGTTTGTGGATAGAGTATGCTTTAGTAATCAGAATCCCCTGTGAACGTATCCATCAGTTTATCCATCTGCTCACCAATGCACTTGTCTATTAGCTTTGCATAGTGGGCGGTCATTCTTGTATTGGTATGTCCCAACATCTTAGAAACGACTTCCAGAGATATGTTATTGGCTAAAGTAACCGTGCTGGCGAATGTGTGGCGGCTGGTGTAAGTAATATTTAGAAATGCAATAAAAAACAGAATGGCGATAATTAAACGTAAATCGTTTATAATTAAGCATTTTACAAGATTTGCATAATAGACAGACCTGCAAAAGAAAACAAAATATTGCAGCGTTTCAGTTACCAGACTGTTAGCCGTCTGTTTCGGGAACAACGACAGGTAACCGAATTTTTACCGATAGGAACAAAGCGGATTTGTATTCACTGTTTATCAATGTTTTGCATGCCAAAGGACGCTTTTCAAAGGAGTATTTTTACAACCTAAAAAAGAGCGTTTATGAAAGTGGAAAAATTCAAGGTACTGCTCTACCTGAAAAAGAGCGAGCCGGACAAGACCGGCAAGGCCCCGATCATGGGACGGATCACCCTCAACCGCACGATGGCGCAGTTCAGCTGCAAGCTCTCCTGTACTCCCGGACTATGGAACGCGCGTGAGAGCCGGCTGAACGGCAAGAGCCGTGAAGCGGTAGAGACCAATGAAAAAATAGAGAGACTGCTGCTTGCCGTACACTCGGCCTTCAATTCCCTCATGGAAAGGAAAAAAGATTTCGATGCCGCCGCGGTCAGGAACATGTTCCAGGGTAACGCGGGCATGCAGATGACCCTGCTCAAACTTCTCGACCGGCACAATGAAGGGATGAAAGCCCGTGTGGGCGTGGACCGTGCGCCGACAACAATGTCGACCTACGTCTACACCCGGCGCACCCTTGCCGAATTCATCAAAACGGAATTCAAGGTCTCGGACCTTGCCTTCGGACAGCTCAACGAGCAGTTCATCCGTGACTACCAGGACTTCTGCCTGGAAAAGAAGAGACTGGCGATGGAGACGGTGCGCCATTATCTGTCCATCCTGAAAAAGATCTGCCGTATCGCCTATAAAGAGGGACATTCGGAAAAATACCATTTCTGCCACTTCAAGCTGCCCAAGCAGAAGGAGACCACCCCACGGGCGCTCAGCCGCGAGAATTTCGAGAAGCTGCGTGATCTGGAGATACCGGAAAAACGCAGGTCACATGTCATCACCCGGGACCTCTTCCTCTTCGCCTGTTACACCGGCACCGCCTATGCCGATGTGGTAAGCATCACCCGGGAGAACCTCTTCACCGATGACGAGGGGTGTCTTTGGCTGAAATACCGGCGAAAGAAGACCGACTACCTCGGACGTGTCAAGCTGCTGCCGGAAGCCGTTGCGCTGATCGAGAAGTACCGTGACGATACCCGCGTCACGCTCTTCCCGCCGCAGGACTACCACACGCTCAGGGCCAACATGAAATCCCTGCGCCTGATGGCGGGGCTCAGCCAGGACCTTGTCTACCACATGGGAAGACATTCTTTCGCCTCCCTGGTCACGCTCGAGGAAGGGGTGCCGATCGAGACCATCAGCAAAATGCTGGGACACTCCAACATAAAGACCACCCAGATATACGCCCGTGTGACCCCGAAGCGACTGTTCGAGGACATGGACAGGTTCGTCGAGGCAACCCGCGATTTGAAACTTATTCTTTAATCCTAAAAAATATCATTATCATGCGCAGTACATTCAAACTCTTATTCTACATCAACCGCAACAAGGTCAGATCGGACGGCACGACCGCCGTCCTCTGCCGGATCAGTGTCGACGGGAAGAAGTCGGCCGTTACCACCGGTATCTATTGCAAACCCGGTGACTGGGACAGTACGAAGGGAGAAATCAAAACAGTCAGGGAGAACAACTGCCTTGCCGCCTTCCGCAGCCGGCTGGAAGAGGCGTACGGGAACCTATTGAGGAACCAGGGAGTGGTCACGGCCGAACTGCTCAAGACCACCGTGTCAGGTGCCAATTCCGTGCCGGAATACCTCCTGCAGGCCGGAGAGGTGGAACGCGAACGGCTCAGGGTCCGCTCCAAGGAGATCAACTCCACCTCGACCTACCGCCAGTCGAAGACCACACAGCTCAATCTCAGGCAGTTCATCGAATCCCGCGGGATGAAGGACATCGCCTTTTCGGACATCACCGGGGAATTCGCCGAATCGTTCAAGGTCTTCCTCAAGAAGGAGCTGGGACACAGGAACGGACACGTGAACCATTGCCTATGCTGGCTCAACCGGCTCATCTACATCGCCGTGGACCGGGAAGTATTGCGGGCCAACCCGATAGAAGATGTGGCATACGAGAAGAAAGATGCACCTAAACTAAGGCATATCAGCCGCAATGAACTGAAGCGGATGATGGAGACCCCGATGCCCGACCCGATGATGGAGCTGGCGCGCAGGACGTTCATCTTCTCCTGTATGACCGGTCTGGCCTACGCGGATACGAGGGCTCTCCATCCCCGTCATATCGGAAGGACCTCGGAAGGAAGAAGGTATATCCGCATCCGCCGGGCCAAGACGGACGTGGAGGCGTTCATCCCGCTGCATCCCATAGCCGGACAGATACTGGAGCTTTACAACACCACGGATGACGACAGGCCGGTATTCCCGCTGCCTGTCCGCGATGTCCTCTGGTACGAGGTGCACGGGATGGGCGTGGCGCTGGGGATGAGGGAGAACCTGTCCTACCATATGGCCCGGCATTCGTTCGGGACCCTGACGCTGACCGCGGGTATTCCGATAGAGAGCATCGCCAGGATGATGGGCCATACAAACATCGACAGCACGCAGGTCTACGCCCAGGTCACCGACCGGAAGATATCCTCGGACATGGACCGGCTGATGGAAAGAAGAAAGTCCGCGGATGCGGCCGGCAAGGAAGCCGCCGACTAAATAAGGATTGCCGCCGGAATCGTAAATGCAATTCCGGCGGCAATCCTTAAACTTGAATACGATATTATACCGATGCAGGGTAATAATTCTCCTCCAGCAGCTTCTCGATGTCCGACTGCTTGTACAGGATCTTCCCACCGAGCTGGATATAGGGAATCCGTCCTTGGTCCCTGTAATCCTGCAGGCACCTGCGGCTGATCCTCAATGTCTCGGAAAGCTCCCTGTCGGTCAGGAACCGTTCCCCGTTGAAGGGAGGACGGTTGTCACAGGCAAGACGTTCCACTTTTTTCTCTATATTGTCCAGCAGGGCGAAGAACCTGCGGATGCGCCCGTCTTCCTTATCGATAATTCCTTCCATTTCTTCCGTTCTTTAAAGGTTTCCGTTCTTTCTTCTTTCCCTCACCGCCTTCTCCTTGCGTCTGATGCCAACGTAGGTCATCAGCCTCTCCACGTCCTCCGGTTTGTAATAGAACTTCCGCTGGAGGCGGGTGAACGCCAGCCGTCCGGTATCGCGGAGGGTCTGCAGGGTACGCGGCGAGATGTCAAGGCGCAGGCAGACATCCTGGCCGTCCAGTCACTCGCCGGGTTCCTTACAGCGGTTCCTCTCATACAGTCTGTCCACATCTCCGGACAGTTTCTCGGCGCATGCCAGCATCCTCTCAAGGACACCGGCCTCGATGTAGCATATTTCCATATTTTCAACTCGTTTAAATGTCGGTGCGAATATAAGGGAAGAAAACATGCGGGACAAGCACATTCGTCCGACTGGCAGGAATAGTCATGAATAGTCGTTTTTTGTCATATGGCGCGGAAAAAGACTCCGTAGCCAGTCGGCTTTCACGCCCCCCTTTGGAAACCCGCAGGACGGGTGCGTCACGGCGATGAAAAAGAAAAAATCCCCACCGGAAATGAAATGGAGTGACCTCAAACCGGCAGGGAGTGTAATAATAAAGGAGCGGGCCGCTCAGCCCTTGATGTAGCCGTACTTTTTCAGGTCGTCCATGAAATTCCCGGGCGTGTCGGTCCTCACCCTCACCCCGTGCAGTTCATGGTACCGGCCCGAAAAGTTCACCATGTACTCCTCATCGGTGCATTCGCTGTCAAACCAGCTGCCCTCACGCAGGAGGCGTACAAACTCGGAAGGGTCGGAGGCGGCAATCCTGCCGCCATCTGCCAAAATATACATATGCCTGTTCATGCCGATAGTTTTTTGGTTCTCAGTTTATAATAGAGTTTCTGTTCACCGTCAAGGAAGGGGATGTCCCGGAGCGCGGTGGCCACGGGCACCTGTCCCCTCGTGGCGAAGGTAACCATTTTGTGGAGAAACAGCACCCAGTTGCGCATTTTTGTGAAGTTGGTCGTTCCAGAATGCTGGCGGAACTCGACCGTCTTGTGCCGTGAGTAGGCCTCGAGGTTCACCTTGTGGTAACGGTCGCCGATCCTTCCTTTCAGCTCGTCCACCGTCCGGGCCGAACGTATCATCTCGTCAGAGACATGCCCCAGTCCCCGGCAATAGCGGTTGTCCCTGCGGGATGCCGGCATGAACCCGTCGATGACCGGTTCAAGGTGCTTGTAGCTCAGAGCCAGGTTGCGCCAGGTCTCCATATTGAAGCCGGCGGCATCGATATGTACGTGAAGCCCGCAGCTGTCGTTCACCTTCACCCCACACAGCTCAAGCACCCAGCAGACCTTCTCCAGCTCCCGCAGGCCGGCTTCACCGACCAGTATCGGACTGACCAGCTCGAAGGTGTTGTTGCCGTTCAGACTGCTGTCCGTCACGAGCTTCCAGTATGGACAGGTGGTATGGTTATAGCCTTCCACCGTAACCTCGATCCCGGCCTCCCTGAGCTCGCGTGCGAGCCGTTCACGGGAACAGTTGTAAGCCTCGATCTCGATACCGAACTTGCGGTTGAAAGTATAATCCAGTGCGGCTGTCGCCGGATGGATGTTCAAACCGCCCTCGCGTTCCCTCATCCGGCGTAGGGCGTTCACCACGAAACCGTAATTGCCGTTGGTCACCATCCTCGCGATTTCCGCGCGGGGAACCCCTAAAAGGAACAGCTGCTGGATCTTGCTTGTCTTCGTTGTCTCTTGTGCTAAAATACGCCTAATTTGCTCGCTCATAACTTGTTACCTCCTTTATTATATACTACTAAGGTAATGCATTCATAGGAGAAGTCGTAATTATAAGGAGCCTATTACCGTGCCGTTTAGCTTAGTTTACCTTAGGCTAAAAATCCTTATTTAAGGTGTCTGTATCTTATCATCCGCCCGGCCGGCAGCAGGTTCTTCCAGACCGATGGCGCGGCATATCTCCTCCACCAGTTCCGGAAGGCCGGAATCCTTCTCCTGACGGGAATCGGGCGGGAACAGCGTGGAACGGAAGACACCCTTGCGGACAGGGTCAGCCTCCCGGGTGTAGCGGAGGGTGTTCGGAATGTGCGAGGACAGCAGCCGCAGCCCCATCCTGTGGATGACCCGGTTCCAGGCTTCGTACAAGTCCTTCCGTCCCCTCCTGTCCACCATGTTCCAGAACAACCGGATCCCTTTCAGGTTGCAGTTCCCCTTGGCGATCAGCTCCTCTTCCAGCGCCTTGGCAAACTGCAGGGAGCTCTGCATGACGATGTTGTCCGCCTTGAGCGGGACAAAGATGTAGTCCATCGCGGCGACGGTATAGACCACACCCTCGCTGCGGAGCGTTCCGGGGAGGTCGAAAAGTACGACATCGAAAACCTCGCTTTTCTCCACGGTATAACGCCGCAGGTCCTCCACGGCTTTTTCCGGATCGCTTTTGATGACCGGGTAGGCAGGCTTTTGGATTCTCTCGTGCTGCCGGTAAAGGCCCACCTTCAGGTCATCGTTTTTCATGACGTTCTCTATGTCCCTCTCACGCATCAGCGCGATACTGTGCTGCGGGGAGTCACAGTCCACGACAGCCACACGCAGCCCTTTGCGGTAATGCAGCACACTGGCCAGCAGTACCGTAAAGACCGATTTGCCCACGCCGCCCTTCTGGCTGGCGACGGCAACCAACAACTCTTTTTCTTTTTTCATACTCATACCTTTAAAATGTTAAACACTATTGTTCCTGAGACAAAAAACAATGCCCCGATCGGATGAGATGCCCTGTCATGGGGGACGGCCCCTTATGTCCGGCCGGGCAGGGACTCCTCCAGAATCATCTCCGCCGTTTCCCTGTATTCTTCCAGATGCCGTGAGACAAGGTGGTTGATGAACCCCTCCAGCGTGACCTTCCCGTTTGAGGCTCCCGCCAGGATGGAGAGTTTCCGGTGTAGGGTGGCGGGAATGTGCAGTGACCGGCGCTGCACGCTCGCAATTCCATTCAGGTATTCATCGCCGTAGAGGGACGGCTGTACGGCCCCGTTCCACCGAGGCTGGGTAGGGGCTTCCCCCATTATCTCGCAGATGTGCTCCGCGTCCATTCCGCCGGGACCCGTCCGGCCTTTCACGTTCTTTCCTTTCATTGACATATCTTTTTGAACATTTACAGATGTTTACCGGCGGGCCGTCCCATTCTCGTCATCCCAGGGCCGGTAGACCTCACCGAGCAGCCCGGCGATATCCTCCCTGTGCTCCTCCATATGAAGCTCCAGCAGCCGGATGATGAAACCTGAGATGCTGCCGCAACCGGAGGCCCTGACCAGCATGGCGATACGGCGGTGCAGCCTCCCGTCAATGTACACGGTCTTCCACTCCGAAGATTTGGGAGCGGGAACCAGAAACTTCCTTTTGTATTCTTCCGGGGATGTCACTTCTGCCGCCCGGGACCGCCTTTCACGGCCCGGCGTATCCACTGGAGGTTCCGGGGATGTGGAGACAGGATCTGACAGGAAGTTCCCCATAAGCCCGACCCTCCCGAGAATTATATCAGAAAGCCGGTCCTTTTCCTTTTCTGAATCCATTTTCTTAAAATCTTAAATTATTAAATTACACAACCGGTATTGTTTCGGAATACAAAATAAAGGAAGAAGAGGACAGGACGGAACCGCCTGTCACTTATAGTCATGGAAAGTCAGTTTTTGTCATGGGATGTGTAAAATGGGAAGGTGGGGAGACTCTCCATTTGCAGAAATGTAGAAGTAACAATCCATCAATGGAGACAATGAGAGAAGAACACGAGGCATGTACGGCTCACCGCCCGTTTTCCATTTGCAGAAGTGTAAAAGTAACAATCTATCAATGGAGACAATGAGGGAAGAACACGAGGTCTATACGGCTCACCGCCCGTTCTTCATTTGCAGAAGTTAAAAGTAACAATCCGTCAATGGAGACAACGAAAGAAGAACACAAGGCATATACGGCTCACCGCCTGTTCTCCATTTGCAGAAGTGTAGAAGTAACAATCCGTCAATGGAGACAACGAAGGAAGGACACGAGGCATATACGGTTCACCGCCCGTTCTCCATTTGCAGAAGTGTAAAAATGAAATCCATTAATGGAGAATAGGGTATGGAAAGGGCTGATTTCCCGTATATGCGCCTCCTTATTCCCCCAATTATGGGCGTAAATCACATGATTCGGGAGAGATATCCACCCTTTTATGGGGGAGAGAAGCCGGCAAATCCCCGATGGAAATACCCCGCAAATCACAAGAAAACAGCCATATAACGGGCTGATACACAATAATTATTGTAGAAACGTGGTCCGCCCCTGCGGACAGCAAGTTGTGTTTTGGTTAAACCAAAACCGTACAGTTTAACGGCGTTATGCTGTTAAACCGTACTTTCACAATGCTTCGAGTTTTTTTGAAGAAAAATACCTATTTATGTGATTTTAACCATAGATGCTCGAATCCGACTAAGCGTAGGAAGGGTTATTCCTAAATAAGATGCAATATGCCCCCAATTTACTCCTTGGCATATTGTTGGGAATTGTTTTTCAAACTCTTTATACCTTTCTGTGGCGGAAAGAGTCAATCGTTCTTTATGAGTACGATGTATACGTCTGTATTCATTCTGATGAATGATTCTTCCCCAGTTGCATAATTCTATATTTGTATTAAGCAAATGATTCAAATCTGTCAATGCTATTTGGTAAGCCTCTGTTTCTTCTAATGTTTCAACAAACTCCTCACTGTTTTTCCCGTAATACAATTCATCCATGCTAAATACAATACTTCCTTCGTTTGCAAATGATGTTGTTACTTCTTTATTGTTTACCAGCCAAAAAGACCGGGTAATTCCTTTCTCTATAAAGAATGCACTTCCATTATATCTGTCGGCTTGTACCAGTAGGTGCTTTTTAGGAAAATGGATGTATGTAATTTGTTTCTTTAACTCCTGTATCGTTTTATCTGATACAGGATATAATGAAGTCATTTTTTTTATGATGTTTTCCATTAAGTCTTAAATTTTACTGTACAACTTTTATTGACTACTCCATGTTTTTATAGCTTTTTCCAATTCCTTCCAATGCTCGTCTGTCATTCTAGAAGGAGTGAACAAGGAAATGCCGGCTGCCCCCGCCTCTATTGAATTATGAATGGCTTGTGCTATTTCAGAAGGAAGCAATCCATGTCCTTCAGGGTCTTTAATAGCCTCTTTTCTTTTCCAATCAGAACAAATGAACAAACCGCTATAAATAGGTTGCTGTCCTTCAACCGAAGTTGTTTCTTCCTTTGTCACCTTACCTATCCAAGAAACCGATTCAAGATAAAAGTCGTTATAATTCATCGGGAAAAAAGCATCTATCTTCCATTTGTTCCATTCTTGGCGAACCAATTTTTTTGCGTAGGAGTCCGGTCCCGGAAATACTGCCGCACTTATCTTCTTTCCTTTGGCATGTACGGCTTCGGCAATTTGGTTTACCAGACAGGTGATGATGTCATAACGGAACTGTTTCCATTCTTCACAAATAGAAGGGTCTTCAATTGAACGTATGTCGATTCCCGTTGTAGCTTTGAAGTCTTTTACACATTTGTCACAATAGCAATAATCAGCGTCAGGATATTCCTCATTCATAACCAATCCATATTTTTCCCACAATCCACGGGCTAGAATCACATCCACATAGCGGATATAATCCAAATGGACATAATCCACATCTTTAATATCAGCTATTTTACTGTATTCTGCAACTAAATAACTGATGACTTCAGGATTATTGGGACACAAGAGCTTATAATAAGGAACATATGCCTGCACATCATATGCTGATTCACCCTTTCGATTTATGGCATACCAAGTGGAGTCAGCATCGCTTTTCAGCATGGCTGGAATCCATGCATGGTATTCCAAATTATTCTTATGGGCAATACGGGCGGCATATGTATGCTTCTCGACATTAAACCCACCTACATTATAACATATTCCATACAATCCATATTGCTTCCATTTCTTAAAATCGCGTCGTACTGACTTTTCTGTTGTTTCTTTACCTTCTCCTTCCCATCCGTACACACGAATTTTATTTTTAGGCTCGTTCGAACAGGCACTTATACCTAATGCACACGTAATCATGATAAAAAACAATTTTCTCATTTTGATTTATTTTAATTAAAAAAGAGGCTTTTATTTTAAAAAAAATTGCGTTGAATGTAAACCGTTCCATTTTGCAAATATACTAAGCGTATACATGTATTTATTTTGCCGTAGGACAAAAAACGTTTTTTCCAATGAGTTTTTTGCTTTATGACAACTTTCAAGTGGTTGAAAACAATTTATATTTGCTGTTGATAACCAATTTATTCAAAACACAAAATCAAATCTAATGAAAACATTTGATACGAAATTATTATTTGCAGGAATGGCCTGCATATTTATGTGTGGTAACCTGATGGCGCAGGACGATGGCTTCAACCTGTCCGCTCAACGCTCGGAAGACCAAAACGTATTGCGGATACCGGGGGAGAAAAAGAACCATGCCGAGTGGGTCATCAACCCGACTCCGCACAAGATTATATTCGACAAGTCCGGCAAGCTGGACATCTCCACCGGGCTGGCACTAAAGGACAAACAGAGGAAATTTTCCCGGGATCTGGATTTCATAACTTCTAACGCGAAAGGAGCGAAGTTGACCGTCGATTTCGGAGCGAAGGTGTCGGCCAAGGAAGGTGTGAAGGCGGTCTCGGGTGCTTACGCCCTGAGTATCGGCAAGAAAGGCATCTCCATCATCGGCTATGACGAACGGGGCGCGTTCTACGGCATCCAGACGCTCCGGCAGCTTCTGGAAAGTCCGATGGCGAAGGAAAAGCAATTGCCTTACGGTGAGATTAACGATTATCCGGATCTGGCGGACCGGGGTGTAGTAGAAGGGTTTTACGGTACTCCTTGGTCACACGAGGTACGCATCTCGCTGATTGATTTTTATGGTAAATTCAAGATGAACTCCTACCTCTACGGCCCTAAAGATGATCCTTATCACAGCTGCCCGAACTGGCGCCTGCCTTATCCGGAGAAAGAGGCGGAGAATATTCGCGAGCTGATCGAGGCCTGTCGGCGTAATCGGGTCGATTTCGTCTGGGCAATCCATCCGGGGCAGGATATCAAGTGGAACGAGGAGGACTATAAGAACCTGACGAATAAATTCAATTGGATGTACGATCTCGGTGTCCGCCATTTCGCCATCTTCTTCGATGACATATCCGGAGAGGGGACTAATCCGAACAAGCAGACGGAACTCCTGAACCGTCTGACGGACGATTTCGTGAAGGCGAAAGGAGATGTCAGCCCCTTGATTGTATGCCCGACCGACTATTCCAGGCTTTGGGCGAACCCGACCCCGCAAGGAAGCCTCGCTATCTACGGAAAGACGCTATACCCGGATATTAAGGTCTTTTGGACGGGTGACGTAGTATGCAGCGACCTGACGAGAGAGACGCTGGACTTTGTCAACTCCCGGATACAGCGGCCTGCCTTTTATTGGTGGAACTACCCGGTTACGGATTATGCCCGCAATTATTTGCTGCAAGGTCCTTCCTATGGGCTTGATACGTCGTTGACAGAAAATGAAGTATCCGGTGTGGTCAGCAACCCGATGGAACATGGCGAAGCTTCTAAATTAGCCTTATATGGGCTTGCCGATTACACTTGGAATATAGCTGCATATAATCCCCTTGACAACTGGGAGCGGGGGTTGAACGAGTTGATTCCGGAAGTAAAGGATGCCTACCGAACATTTGCCATCCATTCATGCGATACAGAAACAGGATACAGGCGTGACGAAAGCTGGGAGACAAAAACATTCAGGTTGTCCGAATGGAACGACAAAGACGCAGAAACCCTTGAAAAGGAATTCAAAAAAATAGAGCATACGCCAAGCCTGTTGGAAGCCAATTGCACAAATAGACTGTTACTGGAAGAACTTCGTCCTTGGCTTGTCGAATTTGAAAAATTGGGCATTAGAGGAAAAAATGCGATAGAACTGGCGCGGATTTATCGTTCCGGTGGTAATTATGCCCTGTTTTGGGAAAAATATGTAGAAAACCTGATGACACCGGAAGACCGCAAGGCTTACGAGGCTCACAAGTCGGGTACCATGAAGCTGCAGCCATTCTACGAAAATGCAATGGACGACATGGCATTCGGATTCTTGGAAAAGCTGACGGGGGAAATACCTAAAGATTATAAAGGAATCAGTTCATTCAACAACTCCGGTACCATTTTGACTAAACTGATGCTTGACCACGACACTGCGACTTATTATACATCTGCCATGTTGCAAAGGCCCAATGACTGGATAGGAGTTGATTTAAGGACTTCCCGCGAGGTTTCTGAAATATCCATTCTTCAAGGACGCAATTCCGTGGATGATGTGGACTACTTCGACCATGCCTTATTGGAATATTCGGATAACGGTAAAGACTGGAATACACTGATGGACGGAATGAAAGAACAGTACATCATCCATTGGAAAGGAGAACCGGTAAAGGCGCGGTATATTCGCTTGAGGCGATTAGACTCTGAACGCAAAAATTATGCCTCGGTTCGTTCGTTCGATGTGAATCCGCTCCGTCCTGAAACTCTGGGTTTCCACTTCACTGCCGATGACATCCATAAAGCTATGTATATGTTCGACCAAAGTTTGGGGACATCATACGTTATCAACAAGCCGATTTCATTCGATATCCCGACCGGTACGAAAGGTTACACCATACTTATGAATAAGCCGGCAGTTCCATTAACCTGCAGGTTTTTCAATTCAAAAGGAGAGATGCTGAGCGAAACCACACTTGATAAGCCGTTCTCCATCATAGAATTGCCAGATAAGCAAGTGGATAAAATAAGCTTGGAAGGTTCGGCAGAAATTTATGAAATAATACCTAACAAATAACACCGATGAAGTACATATTGAAATCCATACTGGCAGGGAGTATCGGGATGTTCGCATACGCTTCTGTTGCGGCGCAAGACTTTGATGTAACTTCGCAAAAAGGCGAGCAACAAATCATTTTGCCTGTCCCCGGGAAAAAAGTGAATCATCAGGGCATTATTATAAATCCTACACCCCAACAATGTCTATGGGATAAGAGTAAACACCTGGACCTTTCCAACGGAGTATCCTTGCGGGATATACAAGGCAAATTCTCCAACGACATAGGCTTCATCACTTCCCATGCGAAAGGAGTAAAGCTAACGATTGATTTTGGCGAAAAAGTATCCGCGAAAAAGGGAGTGAAAGCTGTATCCGGAGCCTATGTGATGAGCATTGGCAAAAGAGGTATCTCCATCGTCGGTTATGATGAACGGGGTGCGTTCTACGGCATCCAGACGCTCCGGCAACTCTTGGAAAGTCCGGTGGCAAAAGACAGACAGCTGCCTTATGCAGAAATCAATGACTATCCCGATTTGCCTAACCGAGGAGTAGTAGAAGGTTTTTACGGAACCCCTTGGTCGCACGAAGTCCGTCTTTCATTAATCGACTTTTATGGCAGGTTCAAGATGAATGTTTATCTCTATGCGCCCAAAGATGACCCTTATCATCGCGTTCCCCACTGGCGGGACCCTTATCCTGCAAAAGAAGCCAATAACATCAAGGAACTGTTGGAAGCCTGCAAGCGTAGCCGGGTGGATTTTGTATGGGCGATACATCCGGGCGGAGATATAAAATGGAATGAAGAGGATTATCAAAAGCTATTGAACAAATTCAACAATATGTACGACCTCGGAGTCCGTAATTTTGCTGTTTTCTTTGACGATGTATGGGGTGAAGGTGCCAATCCCAAAAAACAAACGGATTTGCTCAACCGCTTGACCCAGGATTTCGTAAATGTTAAACCGGGAGTTTCGCCGCTTGTCATCTGCCCCAGCGATTATACCGAACTGTGGTCTGACCCGTCGCCCAGCGGGGCATTGGCAACGTATGGCACTTCAACGGATTCAGACATACAGTTGCTATGGACCGGCGAGGCCATCTGTAGTGACCTTACACATGAAACATTGAATTTTGTTAATTCGCGCATCAAACGTCCCGCCTTTTTCTGGTGGAACTTTCCGGTGACGGATTATGTCTCGAATCTTCTTCTTCAAGGTCCGGCGTATGGCCTTGACACATCACTTACAGCCCATGAACTGTCCGGCATAGCCAGCAATCCGATGGAACACGGCGAGGCTTCCAAACTGGCTTTGTATGGAGTGGCAGACTATACTTGGAACGTGGCCTCTTACAATCCCCTCGACAATTGGGAACGCGGGGTACAAGAACTCGTTCCTGAGGCAACGGCTGCATACAGAACATTCGCCATTCACTCTTGCGACACGGAAACCAGATACCGGCGTGATGAATCATGGGAAACCAAAACGTTTCGAATTGCGGAATGGTCTGAAACAGATGCCGAGAAACTTTTCAAGGAGTTTGACGAAATAGAGCGCGTACCTCAAGAGATGGAAAAATGTTCAAACAAAACTTTACTTGGTGAATTGCGCCCTTGGCTCGTTGAATTTGGCAAGTTGGGCAAGCGTGGCAAACAAACCATCGAACTTGTCAGGAAGTATCGTTCCGGGTTGGAGGATTCTACTTTTTGGAACCTCTATGTCGGCAACTTGATGAGTAGCAACGAGCGTAAAAGTTACGAATCCCATAAATCCGGCACGTTGAAACTCCAACCCTTTTATGAAAACGCCATGGACGACATGGGGCATGAGTTCCTTAAAAAGCTGACGGGTGAAGTCCCTATGGACTATAAGGGGATAGGTTCTTTCAACAGTGTCCACACACGGCGATCGCTGCTGATGCTTGACAATGACACCACGACTTTTTATAACTCCGGAGTGGAACAAGGCAATGGCGACTGGATTGGCATTGACTTGAGGGCTGAGCGGGATGTGACAGAAGTTTACGTTCTACAAGGGCGAAATTCCGTGGATGACGGAGATTATTTTGAAGATGCTGTATTGGAATACTCCAGGGATGGAAACACTTGGAATACCCTGGTCGGCAACCTGCATAGGCAATATGAAATCGAATGGCGTGGAGAAGACGTGAAGGCCCGCTTTGTTCGCTTGAAACGCTTGGATTCAAAACGTACCAATTTTGCATCCATCCGCTCATTCACGGTTAATCCTATACGAAGGGAAGATGTAGATTTTGAAGTGATGGAAGGAGATGAACAAAGCATCATCCAAGCGTTCGACTGGAATCTTCAGACGTTTTTTACCGTCAACGGCGTTTTTAGCTTCCAAGTCAATCCGGATATAAACAGATACATTCTGCTGGCCGATAGCCTCCAGACGCCATTGACATGCAGACAGTATGCCAAGAACGGAAACTTGATTGCAGAAAAGCTACTCAACAGCTCTTTCATTGTAATCGAACCAAAAGCAGAAGCTGCCCGGATACAGATAGAAGGGAAAGCAGATATTTTTGAGATTATCCCCAAATACAATAATGAACCTATTGAAAAATAAAGTGTTATGAAAAGCAATATGTTTTTACTGACAGCAGGATTGGCTGCTACTGCACTTTGTTCCTGCTCACAAAAAAAAGTGCAGGACAGACCTCTCAATATTCTTTACATTATGAGTGATGACCATTCATACCAGACCATCAGTGCTTATAATGACAGTTACATTGAAACCCCGAACATAGACCGTATAGCTCGCGATGGAGCCCGTTTTACCAACAGTTTCGTAGCCAATTCCATCAGCGGACCAAGCCGGGCCTGCCTGCTGACAGGTAAACATAGCCATAAAAACGGCTTTACAGACAATACCCAACAGTTTGACGGAAACCAGCAGACTTTTCCGAAATTGTTGCAGCAAGCAGGATACCAGACCGCTGTTATCGGCAAATGGCATCTTACATCCGAGCCGACCGGATTTGACTATTGGAACATACTGACCGGGCAAGGGGACTATTATAATCCTAATTTCATTGATAACGGAGAGAAGAAGCAGATACAAGGTTATGTCACCAACATCACAACTGATTTAGCACTTGACTGGTTGGAAAACAAGCGTGACAAAAACAAACCTTTCTGTCTTCTTCTGCATCACAAAGCACCTCATCGGACTTGGATGCCGGATACCTGCGACCTGGATTTATATGACGATGTCGTTTACCCTGTACCAGAAACTTTTTATGACCAATATGACGGACGCATAGCCGCGGCCGAACAGGAAATGAGTATCATGAAAGATATGGACTTGATTTATGACCTGAAGATGGCGGATGCTGAAAATGAGATTCATACCGCTGGGTTGGAACAGGCCGGACGCAACATATACAAGCGAATGACTCCCGAACAGAAAGCGGCATGGGACAAACATTATGTTCCGGTTATCCAAAAATTCAAAGAACAGAAACCGGAAGGTAAGGAACTGGCAGAATGGAAATATCAAAGATATATGCATGACTATATGCGGGTCATTCATTCTGTAGACCGCAATGTAGGCAGGGTACTGGACTATATAGAAAAAAACGGATTGTTGGATAATACGTTGATTATTTATACATCCGACCAAGGATTCTATATGGGTGAGCATGGATGGTTTGACAAGCGTTTTATGTACGAAGAATCTTTCCGCACACCATTGCTTGCACGCCTGCCGGGAGGCATGAAAGGAGATATTCCGGAAATGGTGCAGAACATCGACCATGCTGCCACTTTCTTGCAGTTGGCCGGTGTTGAGATTCCGGAAGACATACAAGGAGAATCCTACTTGTCACTTCTGAAAGGAGAGAAACCAAAGGATTGGCGTAAATCCCTGTATTATCATTTTTACGAGTATCCGGGTGAACATGCTGTGAAAAGGCATTATGGCATAAGGACAGAGCGTTATAAACTGATTCATTTCTATCATGACATTGATGCGTGGGAATTGTATGATTTGCAGGAAGACCCTTCGGAAATGGACAATATCTATGGTGACGAAAAGTATGCCGACTTGGTTGACAGCCTGAAAGTGGAGTTGCGGAAATTACAGGAGCAGTACGATGACCCTATAGCACAAAAATATGAATAAGGAAAGGTATTTCAAAAGACACACCAGATATACTTTGTGGGGCATAAGACTATGGTTGGCGATATGGACTGTTGCGGTCATACCTACAGCAGTCCATGCCATAGAAAAAGAAGATGCGAGTTGCGGATCTCCATTACAGATTATTCCGGTTCCTGAACAAATCAGGTTGGCAGAAGGCTGTTTCCTGATGTCCGAGAAGCCGACTTTCTACATCAAAGGAGATGCGGACACGTGTCTTTCCGGCTATCTTCAGTCCCTTCCGTTGAATCTGTCCGGTACTGCCAAGAGGAGTGAGGCGGATATTTTCATCATCACCGATGACAAATCAGTCAAGGGGGATGAAACCTACCGGATGGAGATAACCTCCAAACGGATAAACATCGTTTCGTCGGACAAGGCCGGTGCTTTCTATGCCATACAGAGTATGTTGCAGATGACTGAAAATGGCAAGAACAGACAATTGCAGTGCTGCACAATAACCGACAGTCCCAGATTTACATACCGTGGGCTGCATGTTGACGTCTCCCGCCACTTCCGTTCCAAAGAATTTTTAATGAAACAGATGGATGCGATGGCTTTGCTAAAGATGAACAAAATGCACCTGCACCTTACCAACGGAGCCGGTTGGCGCATCGAAATAGACCGCTATCCGCGCTTAACCGAATTTGCAGCATGGAGGCCGGAAAGAAAATGGATGGATTGGAACCAGGCCGGTATGCGCTATTGCGAACGCACCACGCCTTCTGCCTATGGCGGATATTACACCAAAGAAGACATTGCAGAAATTCTGGAGTATGCAAAGGCAAGGCATATTACCGTTATACCGGACATAGAAATGCCCGGACATAGCGAAGAAGTCCTGGCTACCTATCCGGAACTTTCATGCAGCGGGAAAGCCTATGTCAACTCGGATTATTGCATCGGGAAAGAGGAAACATTTCAGTTTATAGAAAATGTGCTTACCGAGGTCATGGAACTTTTCCCGTCAGAATATATTCATATTGGCGGCGATGAAGCTGTCAAGTCCGGTTGGAGAAACTGTCCCGACTGTCAAAGGAGGATGCAGGAAGAAGGCCTTGCTAATGTAGATGAACTGCAAAGCTACTTCATACACCGCATAGAGGCGTTTGTCAACTCGAAAGGAAAGAGAATTATCGGTTTCGACGAAATACTGCAAGGCGGATTGGCCCCGAACGCCACTGTCATGTCCTGGCGTGGGACGCAAGGCGGTATAGAAGCATTGAAAGCGGGCCACGATGTCATTATGTGTCCCGTAGAATGTTACTACATAGACTATTGTCAGGATGCCCCCTTCAAAGAACCGGTATCTATCGGGGGATACACTCCTTTGAAGACTGTATATTCATACGAACCATTGGAGAGCACAATAACCCCGGCAGAAGCCGAACACCTGATTGGCATACAAGGAAACCTTTGGGCGGAATACATTACTGAAGATGACCATGCGGAGTATATGTACTATCCAAGAGCGTTTGCAGTAGCAGAAACTGCATGGAGCAAACCGGAGCATAAGAACTATGACGATTTTCAAATTCGTGCGGCTAAACTCTGCCACCTGTTTGCGAAGATGGGTTACAAGACTTTTGACCTTTCCAATGAATTTGGTGAAAGGAGAGAAAGCCTTGTTCCTATAACACATCTCGGTAAAGGGTGCAAGGTGCATTACAATATCCCGTACAGCAAACAATGGCCCGGAACCGGGAACGAAACCTTGACTGACGGCATACTGGGAGGATGGACTTATCGCGGCATGAAGTGGCAAGGAACCATGAAGGATTTAGACGTGACCATAGATCTTGGCAAAGTCCAGCCAATCAGATATATCGGGGCGACCTTCATGCATTCGGAAGGAGCTTGGGTGCATATCCCCAGGAAAGTGGAAGTTTCGCTATCTGTTGACGGGAAAAGCTTCAAACCGGTCGGAACCGTATGGGGCGATATTTCGAACGACTATCCCAAATTGCTGTTCAAACAGTATTCGGTCGTGTGCCATGAAAACGCACGATATGTACGTATTCACGCCGTCAAAAACGACAGGCTGGGAGCATGGATCTTTACCGACGAAATTGTAATAAATTAATCATAACATAATTATCTGACAAAAATGAAAGAAAAAAAGAGTTCACAAAGCTTGTGTAGAAGAATTGTATTTTCCCTGATGCTTATCTGCCTTGTCAGCATGGGGGCTAACGCACAAAACCCTAAACCGTTTGTTGTTCCCGAATTGCAGGAATGGGATGGGAAAACAGGTTCTTTCATTCCCGGAGAGAATCCAAGGGTCGTGTACGACAATCCCATATTACAAGACATCGCCAACCGGTTTGCGGAAGACTACAAACTTATGTTCGGAGTACAGCCGGCAGTTCTAAAAGGAAAACCGCAGGAAGGAGATTTCTTTCTTACAACAAAGAAAGATAAGAAATTGGCAAATGAAGGATATGTCATAGACATTAATAAATATGTCAAAGTTTCTGCGCCCGAACCTATCGGCGTTTACTGGGCCACGCGCACATTGTTACAGATGAGCGAGAAAGACAAAGAGCAAAAGCTCCCCAAAGGCGTTATTCGCGACTGGCCGGACTATGTAACGCGCGGATTCCTGATTGACTGCGGACGCAAATTCATCCCGATGGATTATTTGAACGACCTGGTTAAAATCATGTCTTACTACAAAATGAACTTTCTGCATATTGTTTTGAACAATAACGGCTTCCTTCAGTATTTCAACAACGACTGGAATCGTACGTATGCAGCTTTCCGACTTGAATGTGACACATATCCCGGTCTGGCCGCCCGCGATGGTTATTATACAAAAGAGGAATTCAAGGATTTCCAGCGTGAAGCATCCAGTCAGTTTGTCGAAATCATTCCGGAGATTGACGTTCCTGCCCATTCACTCGCTTTCAGCCATTATCGCCCCAGTTTGGGAAGCAAAGAATTCGGTATGGATCACTTGGATTTGTCCAACCCCGAAGTGTACACCTTCGTTGATGCGCTGTTCAAAGAATACTTGGAGGGAGAAGACCCCGTCTTCATAGGAGAAAAGGTACATATAGGAACCGATGAATACTCCAATAAAAAGAAAGAAGTGGTAGAACAGTTCAGGGCTTTTACAGATCACTATATCAAGTATATTGAAAGCTTTGGAAAGAAACCTTATATCTGGGGTGCACTTACCCATGCTGCCGGAAAAACTCCTGTGCAATCCGAGAATGTAACCATGTATGCCTGGAATAACGGCTTTGCCAATCCAAAAGATATGGTGGAACAAGGTTATAAGCTGATAAACATCCCGGATGGCCTGATTTATATTGTGCCGCTTGCAGGCTATTACCAGGACTATTTGAATATCGAACGTTTATATACGCAATGGACACCGGCCCATGTGGCTAATGTGACTTTCGGCGAAAAGGATCCGGCCATTCTTGGCGGCATGTTCGGAGAATGGAACGATATCGTTGGCAACGGAATTTCCGTTAAGGATATTCATCATCGCGTTATCCCGGCATTGCAGACTGTTGCGGTGAAAACATGGAACACTGCGCCTTCTTTTTCTTTCGAGGAATTTGAGGAGAACCGAAAACAATTAAGCGAAGCTCCCGGCGTGAACCAATTAGGAAGAATCGGCAACGAAAGAGGACTTGTGTACGAAGTTTCTTCGCTTAGTCCAGGTGCGGAATTGCCGCATACAGAAATCGGTTATGACTACACCGTCACTTTTGATATGCAAGCCACCCCTGAAGAGTTTGGCACGGAACTGTTCAGATCACCCACTGCTGTTTTTTATCTTTCCGACCCCATAAAAGGTATGTTCGGATTTTCCCGTGACGGCTACCTGAATACTTTTGCATTCCGGCCCTACTCAGGAGAAAAAATATCAGTCAAAATAATAGGCGACAACGTTTCGACCTCCCTTTATGTAAACGGCGAACTCATAGAACGCATGGGAATAGAAAAGCGCTTTCTCAATGACGGCACCAAAGAACAGAACAGCTTTATCCGGACACTGGTGTTCCCACTAAAGAAGGCCGGACAATTCAAGTCAGAAATCTCAAACCTGAAAGTATATAACTATAAAAAATAACACAAAAATGAAACAACTGATACTATTCATTATCATATTGTTGTTTGGGGTTGTCCAAATGGATGCACAACCAACCAAGATGTCGCTACAGGAAGACTACGAAGAACTGGTTGACACAAAGCCCCATGACAGCAGGGACGTTTGGAACAGAATGGCAGCTCCCGCTCAACTAAGTTGGGGAAGCACGGATATCCGGTATGCCAAACTCAATGTACCTGATATTCCAAAGAAAAACCGGCTGAATTTGGCAGCATGGAAAGGAGAGCGCATACATGCTCAGGCGGTGCTTTGGACAAAGCAGAATTTGGATGATGTCACCGTTTCGGTGAGTGATTTAAGAAATGGTTCATCCGTTATACCTGCATCTGAAATCAGTACCCATTTTGTCCGCTACGTCATGACGGACGAACTGAACAAAGACGGGAAAGGAGGTTGCGGACATCGGGATAATAAGGCGGAATGGGATTCGTTGTTGGTCGCTGATGTATTGGACATCATAAGCGTGCGCGATATACCAGCCTGTAGCACCCAGCCGATATGGATGAAGATACGTGTGCCCTCCGATGTCAAATCCGGCAAGTACAAGGGGATCATGACAGTTTCCGGCGCGAACTTCCAGCCGATGAAACTTCAGTTTGAAGTGAATGTTCTGAGACGCACGCTGCCGAACCCCAAAGACTGGGCTTTGCATCTGGACCTTTGGCAGAACCCTTATGCCGTAGCCCGATATTACCAGGTTCCTTTATGGAGTGAAGAACATTTTGAGTTGTTATATCCTATCATGAAAATGCTGGCGGATGTAGGGCAACGCGCCATTACCACCAGCATCATGCACAAGCCTTGGAATGGACAGACAGAAGACCATTTTGACAGCATGATTACCCGCATCAAGAGAATCGACGGTTCATGGAGCTATGATTACGCAGTCTTTGACAAATGGGTGACATTTATGATGGAAGATGTCGGCATAGATGAAATGATCAACTGCTATACCATGATTCCATGGTCTTTGCGCTTTGACTATTATGACGAGGCAACAAACAGGATGCAATTTATCGAAGCAAAGCCGGGGGACGCCGCATATACGGAATATTGGGTGAACTTCCTGAAGGATTTTTCTCGGCATTTGCGCCGGAAAGGGTGGTTCGAGAAGACAGCCATATCCATGGACGAGCGTCCGATGGAAGATATGCGCGAAGCCATCAAGGTTATCAGAAGTGCCGACCCGGAATTCAAAATCGCATTGGCCGGTGGCTATCATCCCGAAATCCTATCAGACCTTTACTACCTGAGCATTCCCTACGGACAGAGCTATCCGGAAAATGTAATCGCAGAGCGAAGAAAGAACGGACAAATCAGCTGCGTATATACCTGCTGTAGCGAGGCTTTTCCTAATATTTTCACCTTCTCCGACCCGGCAGAAGCTGCTTGGACTGTATTGCATGCCGTAGCTGGAGGTTACGATGGCTACTCCCGTTGGTCGATTAATGCATGGACTGCAGACCCTTTGCGAGATTCGCGTTTCCGCTTATTTGCGGCCGGCGACACTTACAGTATTTATCCGGGGCCTCGAAGTAGCATTCGGTTTGAACGGCTCATGGAAGGGCTTCAGAGCTGTGAAAAGATTCATCTTCTTAGAAAGGAGTTGTCGGATAAAAGAGCCACGGCTAAATTAAAGAAACTGAATGATGCGTTGATTAAGTTTACTCCCGAAGGACTTGTAAAATATCAGGAATCTGCGGCTGAATCTGTTCATAAAATGAATGAACTGTTGAATTCTTTGTAACACTTTAATGGAATTAAAAGAATAAGAAAGCAGATTTCTCAATGAATCAGAAGAGATATATTGAAAAATATTTGCCAGTAGTATGGCTGTTGTGTTAAATATAACTTTAAAAGTCATGGTTATTAATAGTTGTTTTCAACAATACAGTTCATGAAGAATAACTAATGAAATAGACGGGGGTGAAGATAGTTTGTATGTTTAAATGAACTCCGTTATTCCCTTAAACTCACTAATAGAAATCTAAAACTGTAAAAATAAAGCGGTATTGGTATTATCTTTTTGAGATTACAATGTGAATATTAATTAAATTACATGTGGTTAAGAGTCAAAATATTCATAGGATACCTCGTACTGCTTGCCCTGCTCGCGTTCACCGTCCACCTCTTCCGTGATGAACGGTTGAAACGCAGCCATCTGCAGGCGGACGAGGCGGAGCTGTTCCATGCCCGCAGGCTGTCGGAACAGGCCTATGCCGGTCTTCTGGAGCTTGCCACCCGGGCGGAGACCGTCAGCATCTGGGATGGGGATGACCTGGCAGCCTACCGGGACAAGCGGGAAGAACTCTGCCGCACTCTGCAGGAGCTGAAACGGCATATCCGCTCCTCTTCCGGACAGCTCCGCATCGATTCGCTGTGTCCGCTCCTGGAACAGAAAGAGCAGCTGCTGGACAGCACCATGCAGACATTCGGACATCTGCAAAAGATCGGTGAGATTGTCAGACAAAAAATTCCAACCATCGTCTCCCATGTCCGGCAGACCGCCAGTCCGCCCACCGCACCCGCGGATACCGTCCGGGAGACCCCGAGCGGTTTCTGGTCCAGGCTTTTCAAGCGGAAAGAAAAGAAGTCGGCCTATCTGGAACAACGGGAGAAGACGGGAAAAAACTCCGGTGAGAGGAGGCAGGGCGCGTCGGCCGCCGGTATGCTACGTTCCCTCGAGCGTGAAGTGACGGATGCACAGGAAACCGAAAGGGAACGCCTGCTGCTCCAGATGGAACTGTTATACGAGAACAACACCCGGCTGAACCGGAGGTTGCGCTGTATTGTCCGGGAACTGGAAATGGAAACGGTATCCCGTGCGGAGGAACGTCACCACCGGTTCGTGACCGAGAGCGACCGGTCATTCCATACGGCCTCCATCCTGGGCGTTCTCATCTCGGTGCTCACCATCATCCTGTATGTCATCATACATCGGGACTTGAAACGCAAATACCGCTACCAGAAGGAGCTGGAGGCATCCGACAGGAAGAACCGGGAGCTCCTCCAGTCCAAGAAGGACATGATGCTCGCCATCGCCCATGACCTGCGTTCCCCGCTGACAACGATAACCGGTTCCGCCGACCTGTTGCCGGACGAGAAGGACGGGCGGCGTAAGGCGAAGTATGTGGAGAATATCCGTCACGCCTCGGAGTACATGCTCTCCCTGGTGGATACCCTGATGGACTTCTACCTGCTGGATACGGGACAGGCACAGTCATACGAGCGTATCTTCCACCTGGAATCCTTGTTCAAGGAGACAGTGGACAATTACGCCCCGCTTGCGCAGAGGAAGAGCCTGCGCCTCTCTTTCGGTTTCTCCGGCACGGACGTGGTGGTCTGCGGCGATAAAGGCCATCTCCAGCAGATTGTTAACAACCTGCTCTCGAATGCCTTGAAGTTCACCAAGGAAGGAAGCGTCCGGATGGAGGCGGAGTACAGGAACGGCGAGCTGCGTCTGTGTGTCCGGGATACGGGGAGCGGCATGGACGAAAAGGACGCGGAGAGGATATTCACCGCTTTCGAGCGGCTGGAGAACGCACGTGGCGTATCCGGTTTCGGCCTCGGCCTTGCCATCTGCTCCAGGCTGGTCTCCCGGATGGGCGGCTCCATCCGTGTGGAAAGCCGGAAAGGACAAGGCAGCGAATTCATCGTCCTGCTCCCCCTTCCGCCGGCCGACGGGAAATCCCCCTTGGACACGGAAAGAGTTTCCCGGCACCTCCGTATGGATGGGACGCGCGTCCTTGTGCTGGATGACGACCTCCGGCAGCTTGGCATCGTAAGAGAAATGCTGCGCCGCCTCCGTGCCCAATGTGACTGCTGCGGGGACAGCAGCGAGCTCATCTCCAAACTGAGGGAGAACGGGTACGACTTACTCCTAATGGATATCCAGATGCCGGAGATGGACGGTTTCGCCGTACTGGAACTGCTGCGCCGCTCCAATATTCCACAGGCGAAGGTCATTCCCGTGATAGCCCTGACCGCCCGTATGGATGACGAGCAGGAATACCTTTCGCATGGCTTCGCAGGCTGCATCCGCAAGCCGTTCACGGTGGAAACCCTGCTGGAAGGCATGGAGAAAGTCCTGACACCCGGAAAGGAAGAGGCCGGACGGCAACCGGACTTCTCTCTCATCCTGCAGGGCGAGGACAAGCCGGATGAGATGCTGGGCATCTTCATCTCGGAGAGCCGGAAAGAGCTCTCCCGGCTGCACGCGGCACTGGAAAGAGGTGACCGGAAAGCCGTCCATGACATTCTGCACAAGAATCTTCCGCTTTGGGAATCCCTGCGGCTGGATTACCCGTTGGAAACATTGAGGCGGACCGCAACCACGGACCCCGCCTTATGGACGGAAACGGACATGGAGAGGATACGTGAGATAGAGAAAGCGGCGGGCAGGCTGCTCCGCCATGCCATGAACCTGCAAAAGAAAGAAGAATGAAAAAGATACTGATCATAGAAGACGACGTTGTTTTCGGCCGGAGCATCGGCAACTGGCTGAAGAAACAGGGAATGGAATGCCGCCACGTGACGGCATTGGCCCCGGCAAGGAAATCCCTCGCCTCGGAGGAGTTCGACCTCGTCCTTGCCGACCTGCGCCTGCCGGACGGGAACAGCACGGAGCTGCTTCGCTGGATGCACGGGAAATGCCTTGCCGTCCCGTTCCTGATCATGACGAACTACGGACAGGTGGAGAACGCCGTGGAAGCCATGCAGCTGGGTGCCGTGAACTATCTCTGCAAGCCCGTACAACCGGACAGGCTGCTGGAGGCCATCGGCAAGGTCTTCAGCCGTCCGAAGCGAGACGGAAACGTGTTCTATCGCGGGGAAAGCTACAAGGCGCAGGAGATGTACCGGCAGATCAGGCTGGTCGCAGCCTCGGACATCTCCGTGCTGATACGCGGGGCATCCGGGACAGGCAAGGAACATATCGCCCGTGAACTGCACGAGCAGAGCCGCCGAAGGAACAAACCGTACGTGACGGTGGACTGCGGCTCCATCCCCGAGGAGCTGGCCGCCTCCGAGTTCTTCGGCCATCGCAAAGGCTCGTTCACCGGTGCCGACAGCGACAAGGCGGGGCTGTTCCACGAAGCCGACGGCGGCGCGCTGTTCCTGGACGAGATCGGCAACCTCTCCTACAGGACCCAGATGCTCCTTCTGCGTGCCCTGCAGGAGAAATGCTACCGGCCGGTGGGCTCGACCCGGGAGCGCGGCTTCGACATCCGCCTGATATCCGCCACCAACGAGGACCTGGAGAGTGCCATCGCCGAGGGACGTTTCCGGGAGGACCTGTTCCACCGGCTGAACGAGTTCACCATCCGCGTCCCGACGCTCTCGGAGTGCCCGGAGGACATCCTTCCGCTGGCCCGTTCCCTTCTGGGGCACCTCTCGGAGGAACACCACAAGCGGGTGCAGGGTTTCGACCGGCTGGCGGAGGCGGCCCTGAGACAGTATCCCTGGCCGGGCAACATCCGCGAGCTGAGGAATACCGTCCGCCGCGCCCTTCTGATGGCAGGCGGCGACTGGATCACCGCGACCGACCTGAACCTGGACCTGACGTTAAGGCAAGAGGAAACGCCCGGCCTCACGGAGGAGAAGAAAGAGAAACAACTGTTGCTCCGGACGCTTGAACAGGCCGGAAACAACCGGGCGAGAGCCGCCAGGATGCTGGACATCAGCCGGACCACCCTGTATGAGAAGCTACGCAAATACGGAATCATATAACCAACGGGAAAACAGGGGGGGACGTGAAAACAGGCCTCCTGTTTCTGATGATTTTTAGGATACAGAAAGGGAGGCTATAATCTTGCTTTTCTCACCCGCAAATCTTATATTTGCACTACGATAATCGTTCTTTGAATGTATGCAAGATAGAACAAACCGTTGAATCTCGCTCGTTTCTAAATCGTTACCTATTAAATGAAAGCAATATGGTAACCATCTAAATTTCAATTAGATAACAAATGTATTGTGTTTCCTTGTGTGAAAGCAGATTCGCTTATTAATTCCACATAGTATAGCTATGTCTTTCAGATATTTATTAATATCTGCTGGGTCTTGAATAGGGAGGAGCTTATCTCCACCTTTGTACTTATCCAATATCAGTTTGGCGATAGGGAGTAGGGGGATGCGTGATAGAACTCCTGTTTTAACTCTACGCTTCTTAATCCATATTCTGCCTGCATTGTCTTTCTCAAAGTGTTCTGGTGTCAAGGTCTTAATGTCAATGTAACTAAGCCCAGTGAAACACCCAAAGAGAAACATATCTTTAGCTCGCTCCAATCTTGGCAGGGGAGTGTCAAAGTTGATAATCTTCCTCAATTCTTCTTCGTCTAAGAAATCAATCTCCACAGGTTCGCGTTCCACCTTATAAACATTTACAGGGTTATAGGATATATAAGAGTTGGCAACAGCTAAATTCAGTAACTTCTTTAAGAACTTTAAATGTTTGGTGCAGGAGTTTTGTCCCATCTTCTTCTCTCCTAAAAGGTAGGTATGGAATCCTTGAATGAAGCCTAAGTTTATCTCTCTTAAATATAAGTCCTTGCGTTCATATTTCTTCTGAATAAACTCTTTGAATAGTCTGCCTGTGTATTCAAACACCCAATATGTAGCAGGGGCAACAGTTTTACCTACCATTGCTTTACGCTCTGTGTTGTGTTCTTCCAAAACTTCCAATAAAGTTTTCTCATTCAGTGCTTCCACTTTATCTGTGATAGCTTCTTTCAATAGTTCAGCAGTGATAAGATAGCCCTTTTGGAGTAGCTCAATCTCTTTTTGATATATCTTATTCCGTAGTTGAATCAGATAACCATTGATTAGCTGCGCTTCTTCACTCTTGCCTTTTACAGCTTGTTTCTCTTTGTTCCAATCAGCAGAAGGAACGTGTTTACCTGTGCTAAAGTAGATTCTCTTTCCATTAGTGGTGATTGAAACCTCAATAGGTGATAAACCTTTCTTGTTTTGCTTACTTTCTCTTAATGAAAAGTAAACCATTGTACAATGTTTCTCCATTTTAAATTAAATGTTAGATGGAGCGTATCGCATTGTATTATAGTTGATTATGCTAATTCTTGCAGCCGTTTTTAGAAAATGGCAAATTCGGCTGCAAATCGGCTGCAAAAGTAACCTATTTATGGCTTGATTTGAGAAGTAATTGGTTACTCTTTGCGTGGGTTGTTCTGACTTAAATAAGACGGATTTTAGCTTGTTGCTCCCTTACTGAATCACTATTTAATTGGCTCTAAATAATGAGTGGTATAAGATGCTTCAACCTGTTATCCAACCCCAATTACTGTAAATAAAAAACTCCTGCAACCATTTAGATTACAGGAGTTTATCTATGTCAAGTAACTTAAATTACTTATTCAAAGCAGTAGCCACATCAACTGCACAAGCCACTGTACATCCTACCATCGGGTTGTTACCGATACCGAGGAATCCCATCATTTCCACGTGAGCAGGAACTGATGAAGAACCAGCGAACTGAGCGTCTGAGTGCATACGACCCATTGTGTCGGTCATACCGTAAGAAGCAGGACCGGCAGCCATGTTATCCGGGTGAAGAGTACGACCTGTACCACCACCTGATGCAACTGAGAAATAAGGCTTACCTGCAAGAACACGTTCTTTCTTGTAAGTACCTGCAACCGGATGTTGGAAACGAGTCGGGTTAGTAGAGTTACCGGTGATTGATACGTCTACACCTTCTTTCCACATGATAGCTACACCTTCGCGAACATCATCAGCTCCGTAGCATTTCACTTTTGCACGAGGACCGTCAGAATAAGCGATTTCACGAACTACTTTCAGTTCACCTGTGAAATAATCGAATTCAGTCTGAACGTATGTAAATCCGTTGATACGAGAGATGATCTGTGCAGCGTCTTTGCCCAAACCGTTCAAGATGCAACGCAGAGGTTCTTTACGTACTTTGTCTGCTTTTGCAGCGATTTTGATAGCACCTTCGGCAGCAGCGAATGATTCGTGACCTGCCAGGAATGCGAAACATTTAGTTTCTTCGCGCAGCAACATAGCAGCCAGGTTACCGTGACCGATACCTACTTTACGGTCGTCGGCTACAGAACCCGGAATGCAGAATGCCTGCAGACCGATACCGATAGCTTCGGCAGCTTCAGCAGCGTTTTTGCAACCTTTCTTCAATGCAATGGCAGAACCTACTACGTAAGCCCACTTGGCATTTTCGAAACAGATAGGCTGAGTTTCTTCACAAGTTTTATAAGGATCAAGTCCGGCAGCTTCGCAGATTGCGTTAGCTTCTTCGATGTCTTTGATGCCGTTTTCGTTCAAAGCAGCAATGATCTGTTTGATACGACGGTCTTGGCTTTCGAATTTTACTTCTCTAATCATATTCTTTCCTCCTTATAATTATTCGTGACGTGGATCAATTTTCTTAACAGCTCCTTGTTCTTCAGTTACACGTCCGTAAGTACCTGTAACTTTCTTCAATGCTTCATTAGCATCAGTACCCTTCTTGATTTCGTCCATGAACTTACCCATGTGAACGAATTCGTAACCGCAGATTTCGTCGTTCTTATCCAGGAATACGTTTTTGATGTAACCTTCAGCCATTTCAAGGTAACGGGGACCTTTAGCCAAAGTACCATACAAAGTACCTACCTGGCTGCGAAGACCTTTACCCAAGTCTTCCAAACCGGCACCGATAATCAGACCGCCTTCTGAGAAGGCTGACTGAGTACGTCCGTAAACGATTTGAAGGAATAGTTCGCGCATTGCTGTGTTGATAGCATCACAAACCAAGTCAGTGTTTAATGCTTCCAATACAGTCTTACCCGGAAGAATTTCAGCAGCCATAGCGGCTGAGTGAGTCATACCGGAGCAACCGATAGTTTCTACCAATGCTTCCTGGATGATGCCTTCTTTTACGTTAAGGGTTAGTTTACAAGCACCCTGCTGAGGAGCACACCAGCCAATACCGTGTGTCAAACCAGAGATGTCTTTAATTTCTTTTGATTTTACCCACTTTCCTTCTTCAGGAATAGGAGCTGGTCCGTGATTAGGACCTTTTTTCACAACACACATGTGTTCTACTTCGTGTGAATAAGTCATATTCTTTACGTTTTTTGGTAATAAAATAAATATTCGTAAACCACGTGAAAAGATTGGTTATTCTTTTCGCCCACAAAGTTAGTCGTTTTATTCTTTTCTGCAACTTGTTGCCCGTCACTTTTTATCTTTAAATAAAATAAATTTATTGTAGGACAGTATTTTGCAAACTAGAGTTGCCAAAATGTTTTTTCTTTCCGATGAAACCTCTATCTTTGTACCTATATTACAATGATAGGAATGGAAGCAAATAAAATAGCAATTACAGACGAAGCTTTGCGCCGAGGTGCGGAAGAGGGTATGGATGGTTTTTTGAAGGTGTTTATAGATAAATACCTAGAGGTGACAGGGGGTGTTGTCAATGCGGAAACAATGCCTTTGCTCAATGGTTACCAGCATTCATTGTTGGGGTATCATTTCTTGCGTGAAGAAATAAATGAAGGTGGTTTTGTGCAATTGATACAGAATGGTTTTGGACCTTATATCTTTGATAATCCTTTTGCAAAAGCAATGCGGCAGTTTGGAGCGAAAGAATTTGCCAAATTGATTTATAGCGCGAAGAAAATATATGATGAGAACCGTGCTGATTTGGAAAAGGACAGGAATGATGAGGAATTTATGGCAATGTATGAGCAATACGAGGCCTTTGATGAGTTGGAAGAGCAGTTCATGGATATGGAAGAGTTGGTAACTGCCCGGATTGCAGAATATGTGGACAATCATATTGAGGAGTTTGCGGAGATTGTATGACAAGGACTTTTGCGTACGTTTGCCTGGTATAGACTCATGAGTTTTGATATAAAAAAGTAAGTTGGCTTCAATGGCTAAGTAAGATAGTTCGTTGGCTGACGAACCTATGTTGTTTGGTCAAGTAAGTTAACTTACTTTTTTCTGTTTTGTTATTCCTGTGTCATTTATTGTTTCTTGATAGACCAGCCTTTGATATAAGCGGTTGCCAGCACGGCAAGTCCTGCCGCTAGGCAGATTCCTGTAAACATCAGCCCGTAACCGTTCAAGAAAGCTACCGGAGCGAAAGTTATCAGGGAAATCTCTACCGGGGCGATGAACAAGTAAGCCAGTGCATAGTTATCCAGGCATCGGCTGCGCATTTTGGGGTCTGCAACGCGGAGCAATGCGATGCCCATAGCCATAGTTCCTGTAAACCATCCCCATGTGAAGATAGCTTTCTCGAACCAACAGTCTTTCATTAATTTGCGAGCCATGACCAGAACATAAATCAGGGTTGCAATTAATCCTGAGACTAACAGAATTAATAAGGGTATGATGTACTCTATTACAACAGATATTTTAATGGAAGCAATTCCAAAAGCTACCAGAAAATCGGTAAAAGTTCCGCTGATGTGTCCTATGGTTTGCGGGCAGAGATAATCACTGGTCTTTGTTTTGTCGAATATCTTTTTGATGAACATACCCACCACAAATGCACAACTGAATACCGGCAATTCAAACCCCGGCATAAAATGGGATACTGTTTTGCTGATACAGTATCCGCCTAATGCTATCACTGTTACAATGATAAGATTGAAGGTCAGTGAGTCAATGGAGATGGAAGAGCAGGAACTTTCACCCATGCTTTCCCGTTTGTCACCGGGCAACAGACCTGTCTGTAATTCGTGAGGAAGGTCATCGTAATTGGCGAGGAAGGAGGTGTGCCCTTTCTTTGTCCCCCATTTTATAATGATCAATCCGATAATGACTGCTGCTACGATACCGAAGGTGGCGGCAGTCATGGCCAAAGTTAGAATTTCGTCATATCCGAACTGGCTGAAAGCCTGTCCGATGGCTGCTGCTGTACCGTGCCCGCCGCAATAGCCGCTTGGCATAGTGATGCCGAAGGCAGGGTTCAAGGGCCATATCCGGTTTAAGACAATCAATCCCAACAGTCCCCCAAAAGCCCATTGCAACAACATTCCTGCCTGTGAATATGCCCACATGCTGCCTATATTGTCTGCATCTCCTTTAGCTGCCTTTTGTGAGGTGAGGGGGAGGGCACCGAAAATGAAGGCTATCAATATGCCGGCATAAGTTCCTGTTTGGGTGGAAAGAGGAATGATGCCGAAACCGTGAGGTCCCAAGGCCAGTCCCATAAACCCGGCCAACAGACTGGGGGGAATGAACAGCTTTTGGATGAATCTTATTTTTACTCTCATGAGTTTGCCGAGCAGTAGCAATACTGAGATGATGCCTGTATCGACAAAGAGTGTCCACGGGGTGAAATCGGTCATAAATTTAGGGCTTGTTTGGATGTATTCGTTGAAGAATACAGTGTTCATAAATAGTTTATTTTACCGAATCGGTAGGAATGGAAATTTATCTTATCGGCAAAAATAATATACAGGTATCATGTAGATTACATATTTAACTATATATTTATGCCGATTCTTTTAGTCATAGGCTGATTTAAAAAAATGTTCTTGAAAAATATAGGGTAGATGAGGATTGGTTATGCTGTAGTCCACTTCATTACCCTATATTAAATTCAAATGTTTCATTTTATATCTTTAAGAATATAAGTAACCTTGGAACCTTTATTGAATGCTCCTTTCCATTTGCCACTCATCTCTATAGTTTCTCCTTTGTCATTTGCAAAAATAGCCAAATAGGTTGCTGTATATTCTTTGATATATATTTTACATTCAGTCGTTACTTTTGTATGTGGAGAAAGTTTTAGTGTTTCTTTTGATTTATATAGAGGGGAAAGCACTGTTTCGTTAAGGGACAGAGGTGCATGTAAGTCGGATGATAATTTTCTATATTCAGAACTCAAGGTACTGGCATTAGCTGTAATATCAACCAATATATTCTCTTTTAAAGTCAAAGAATTGAATAGTTCCGGGTCGTCACTGTAAAATTGTGATGTCTCTTTTATGTTTTTTTCAAATGAAAAAGTGATAGACATAGGTTCTTCTGTATTGTTGCTGGTTATTTTAGGAGGCAACTCAATTGTATCGACTTTCTCGGCATCATCTGCACTAAGTTTCCATTGAATGGATTGCAACTGATAATTGTTGATATCCAGTTTATCATTGCTGCTGCAAGAGTATATAAACAATGTACATAGGGCGGTGATCAATGCTTTACATGATTTCTTGAGTATTAGCATAATATTCTAGATTTTATGGTTAATGGGTGTTTTGTTTCAAAGATAGGAAATAAAGTGGTACTATAGCTAAACTGCTTGTTCTTTTATGTATTAATTTTTATTAATGGGTTAATGGCAGATAGATTACAAGTGAATCTCGGTGGAAAAAATAGCTAAAACAAAAGATAAAGCAAGTCTTATCAGAGAATGAGATATGAATAAAAAATAATGTTAAAAAGTAAGTGACGACGCAGTATTTAAGCCAATTTTTCATTTAATCATTAAAACAATAAAAAGAATTAAGTTTCTTTCTTGGAAACCGGTTCTTTTATTTAATTTTGCAAACCCTAATAATTATAAAGAAGAAAATGAAAAAAATGAAATTGGCAGCAATATTTGCTGGGTTAGTATCGGTGTTTACTTTTAGTTCTTGTTTGAATGATGGTGATAGCGGCTCCAATTATGATCTTTATGAGATCGTTACTGTGGAAGAAGGTAGTATTTTTGGTGGAACCGTTCTGAAAGGAGATGCATGGGGATATACTTATACTCCAGTGGCTTCAAGTGTATTGGCTGGTCTTAAGGCATCTGACGGCAGTTATTACAAGCGTGCGCAGGTAGGGATCAAATTGATGGAAGGAGAAGCAATTACAGAAGGGAAAAAGTCTTATAAGGTAAGTGAAGTTGGCGTATTGGCTATTTTGAATTATAAAGATTTTAATGTTCAGTCTGATACATTGAGAACTGATTATGCACTAGTGTCATTGGAAGATTCTAATAATAAGATATGGGCCATAAATGGATATGTTAACGTACCTTTTACTTTTAAAACTAAAGAACAGCTGAGTATGAACGATTTCCATTTATATGCTGTAGAAGCCAAAGAGGATACATTGGTGACAAAACTTCAACAGACCAAAGGAGCTGATGATGCTTATCAGACAGGGAGTGCTTTGATTAGTTTCCATATGCCTTTTAATGATATGAAATTTCGTGATATTTTCGATCAAGTAGTGCCTAAGAGTGATACTATTGTAGTTAAGGTGACGGCAAAGGGAGAAAATGATAAAGAACTTGTTTCTACAGTGAAATGTAGTGCTTCGAATATGCAAGCAAGCTATTAATGATATTTTATTATATAGTAAAATCCTCTTCAGCTACGGTTGAAGGGGATTTTTTATTTAATGGAACTATATGGTTCAATTCATAAGATAAGGGGGATAGAAATTTGACGGGGACTACTTCTTATTTTCCTGTTCATATCTTTCTTTAGATTCAGTATATACCTCCTGCATGTGAAAAGAGTTAACATGAATTTTTAAACGGTTCGATCTTTCTGCTGCCGTAATAACAACATATCGCATTCGTTCCTGTTGCATAAACATTTTCTATCTCTTGATTAAACCTTTTTATGCGGATGTATTCTATCTCCATAGCCTTTGGAGTTATCTCCATAAGTTTTGGAGTTATCTCCCAAGACTATGGAGTTAACTCCAAAGGCTTGCGGAGATAAAACAGGCAGGAAGAAAACCCTTAACCATACGGCAAGAAAGGTTTAGAGGTATGGATAAGATCTTTTAAGGATGAACCTGATTATAAAGCTATGCATTCCCTATGGAGAGAAAATTCCCAGACATCCTTCTTTTAAATTAACATTTAGTTTTTTTATATTCTAAAGCTTTCAAAGTTTTTTCTTTTGTCATTTTGCCTTAGTTATATTTGTCCTTCTTCTAAATTTATAATAAAAGTACTCTTATTTTTTGATTCCCCCAAGAGAAGTATGCGTTTTTTATTCGTTTATTCCAGTGAATTAATTACCTTTGCATTTCATTGAAGTTGAACAGAGGTAAATAGATTAGGCATTGAACTACAAAGATTTATTTAAGCGAGTAATAGCGTTGATTTCGTCTCCGGCAAAAGTGTGGGAGGAAATTAGCAGAGAAGAGGATAGGCGTAAAGTGTTGGGAGCATTTGTTTATCCCATGATAGGCTTATGTGGTTTATCCGTTTTTATAGGTACATTCATAGGAAATACGGAAGGAGTCGCTGCTTTCCAAATAGCGATGACACGATGTTGTGCTATATTTGTATCCTTGTTTGGAGGATATTTTTTGGCGGCATACGCCATAGACCAATTGGGCAAGAAACTTTTAGGGCGTGAAGACCAGTATGAACTAAATCAGCAGTTTGTAGGTTATTCTATGGTAGTGACTTTTGTGCTCGATATTGTCAGCGGGTTGTTTTCTATTTCCATCCTTCATTGGATATTGCAATTTTACACCGTATTTGTGGTGTTCGAAGGTGCACGTACCCTGATGAAGGTAAATGAAGAGAAACTGACACGATACACCTTGATTGCTTCAGTTATTATAATTGTTTGTCCGGCATTGATTGCCGCTGTGTTTAATGAGTTATCTGTTATTTTGAATTAATGAAACCGACTCCTGTTAATATAAAGAATAAGCGTGCATCGTTCGATTATGAATTTATCGATACGTACACGGCAGGTATCGTGCTCACGGGAACTGAGATAAAATCCATCCGTTTGGGCAAAGCCAGCCTGGTAGATACCTATTGTTATTTTGTGCAAGGCGAGTTGTGGGTGAAGAATATGCACATTGCCGAGTACTTCTATGGTTCATATAATAACCACTCCGCCCGTCGAGAACGCAAATTATTGTTGAGCAAGAAAGAACTGCGAAAATTGGAAGAAGCCGGAAAGAATCCCGGTTTTACGATTGTTCCTGTCCGTCTGTTTATTAATGAAAAAGGACTGGCAAAGTTGGTTGTCGCATTGGCAAAAGGTAAAAAACAATATGATAAGCGCGAGTCGTTGAAAGAAAAAGACGACCGTCGCGAAATGGACCGTATGTTTAAAAGATAAATATTTTATAATAATTAGGCACGGATTACACGAATTTCACGGTTCCCGGTTGTAGCAACCACAGAGGAAATCCGTGTTGTCCGTGTAATTCGTGCCTAAAAAATAGACCTATGGCTACATTAAAACAAATAATCAACGAGCGGGTCCTCATCCTTGACGGTGCGATGGGAACTATGATACAACGGTACAACCTGTCCGAACAGGATTTTCGCGGAGAGCGTTTTGCCGGGATACCCGGACAAATGAAAGGTAATAATGATTTGCTTTGCCTTACCCGTCCGGATGTGATAAAGGACATTCACCGCAAATACCTGGAAGCGGGAGCTGATATTATTGAAACAAATACGTTCAATGCCCAACGGATTTCGATGGCAGACTATCATATGCAGGATTTGTGTCGTGAGATTAATCTGGCCGCTGCCAGACTTGCCCGCGAACTGGCCGATGAATATACCGCGAAGCCCCCTCATAAACCTAGATTCGTAGCAGGTTCGGTAGGTCCTACCAACAAGACTTGTTCCATGAGTCCGGATGTCAATAATCCGGCCTTGCGTGCTTTGACATACGATGAACTGGCCACTGCCTATCAGGAACAAATGGAGGCCTTGCTGGAAGGAGGGGTGGATGCGCTTCTGATAGAAACCATTTTCGATTCCCTGAATGCCAAAGCGGCCATTTATGCTGCGGAAACGGCAATGAAGAAGACAGGGCGCGAGGTTCCTCTTATGCTTTCTGTTACTGTTTCGGATATTGCAGGACGTACTCTTTCGGGGCAAACATTGGATGCTTTTCTAGCATCCGTACAGCACGCGCCTATTTTTTCTATCGGTCTGAACTGCTCATTCGGAGCGAAACAATTGAAACCTTTTTTGGAAGGGCTGGCCGCACGCGCACCTTATTATATAAGTGCTTATCCCAATGCCGGACTTCCCAACAGTTTGGGACAGTATGACCAGACTCCGGAGGAAATGGCTTCAGAAGTGAAGGAATATATCGATGAAGGATTAGTAAACATTATCGGTGGTTGTTGTGGTACAACGGAGGAATATATTGCAAAATATCAGGAATTGATCATTTCCGGTTCTGCCTGGGTGCCTCCTCATATCCCTGCCACCACTCCTGAGAGGCTGTGGCTTTCCGGGTTGGAACTGTTGGAGCAGACTCCAGAAATGAATTTTATTAATGTAGGTGAACGTTGCAATGTGGCCGGATCCCGTAAATTCCTCCGTTTAATCAATGAAAAGAAATATGAGGAAGCGCTAAGTATCGCCCGCAAGCAGGTGGAAGACGGTGCTTTGGTGATTGATGTGAATATGGATGACGGTTTGCTGGATGCCCGGGAGGAGATGACTACTTTCTTGAATCTGGTCATGTCCGAGCCTGATATAGCCCGTGTACCCATCATGATTGACTCTTCCAAGTGGGAAGTCATTGAGGCCGGACTGAAATGTCTGCAAGGAAAATCTATTGTCAATTCTATTTCTTTGAAGGAAGGGGAGGAGAAATTTATAGAACATGCCCGTCTGATAAAGAAATTGGGAGCTGCCACTGTGGTGATGGCTTTTGATGAGAAAGGACAGGCAGATACTTTTGAACGTAAAATTGAAGTATGTGCCCGTGCTTATAAAATATTGACGGAGCAGGTAGGCTTTAATCCTCATGATATCATTTTCGATCCCAATGTACTGGCTGTGGCTACTGGTATTGAAGAGCATAATAATTATGCGGTAGACTTTATCAATGCTACCGGATGGATAAAGAAGAATTTACCCGGAGCACATATCAGTGGTGGTGTGAGCAATCTGTCGTTCTCTTTCCGTGGAAATAATTATATCCGTGAGGCAATGCATGCCGTATTCCTTTATCATGCTATTCGTCAAGGTATGGATATGGGTATTGTAAATCCTGCTACTTCGGTGCTTTATACAGATATTCCTGCTGATGTGCTGGAACGGATAGAGGATGTAGTCTTAAACCGTAGGCCCGATGCTGCCGAACGTTTGATAGAAACTGCTGAGGCGTTGAAAAATACGGCGACCGGAATAGAAGCCGTAAAACAGGATGTGTGGCGTGAGGAACCGATGGTAGAGAAACGTCTTCAGTATGCCTTGATAAAAGGTATTGGTGATCACTTGGAAGAAGATTTGGCGGAAGCGGTGAAACTATATCCTAAGGCGGTGGATATTATTGAAGGTCCGTTGATGGAAGGTATGAATAGGGTAGGAGAGCTGTTTGGAGCAGGGAAAATGTTCTTACCGCAAGTTGTGAAGACTGCTCGTACCATGAAAAAGGCAGTAGCTATTTTGCAACCTCTTATTGAGGCTGATAAACAAGAAGGCGCCCGCAGCGCTGGAAAGGTATTGATGGCTACCGTAAAAGGGGATGTGCATGATATTGGGAAGAATATCGTATCAGTGGTCATGGCTTGTAATAACTATGAAATTATAGACCTTGGCGTGATGGTTCCTGCTGAAATGATAGTCCGGAAGGCTATAGAGGAAAAGGTGGATATAATAGGATTAAGCGGGCTGATTACTCCATCATTGGAAGAAATGGCGCATGTGGCTGTAGAGTTAAAGCGTGCGGGGCTGGACATTCCCATTATGATTGGAGGAGCCACTACTTCCAAGCTGCATACTGCCTTGAAAATAGCACCTGTTTATGGAGGTCCGGTCATTCACATGAAAGATGCTTCACAGAATGCCTTGGTAGCCGCCCGTTTGCTGAATCCGGAATCTTCTTCTGAATTTGTGGAAAGGCTGAACAAAGAATATGAGGAACTTCGTCTGAAAAACAGTACCAAACAGGTAAAAACGGTATCTTTGGAGGAAGCTCAAAAAAATAAATTGAACCTTTGGTCATAATGAAGTGTCCCCCAAAAGTTAGACACAAAACTTTTGGGGGGCACTTCATAAAGTTACGACTTCTTTTTATCTGCCCATTTTATCCGAAAGAATAAGAAGCTGTTTTGTTGGATATATTTCTTGGACTGGTTATAATTTACTGAGAAACTCTTCCGCTTTTTCCAGATTTTCCGGTTTACCGATATCAAGCAATTGCAAATCATCTTCTACATAGCACTGGATGTCGACTCTGTGACATATGGAGAGATAGAAATCGATAATGGAATATTTTCCTCTGGGAAGGAGATTTAAAATTTTAGGAGTAGTCACTTGTATCCCGCTATAGGCGTATTCCCGATATTCCCCTTCTTTATACCGGAGTCCTGCCGGTTTGGTTTCCATGGTGTCTTTATTGACCCAGCCACGTAACAGATTGTCGTCATTAAACAACAGATAACGGGAGGTCTTGCGTGGGCTTACTAAAAGGGTGGCATTGATGTTAGAACTATTCTGATGATAATACATAAGACTTTCAAAATCGCAATTGGAAAGGATATCTACATTGTGGAGCAAGTAGCATTCTTTCCGCATAATTCCTAAGCCTCTTTCGATTATTTCTTCCTCATCCATTCCTTTCATCAGATTTTCGAATATCAGTTCATACGGAGTTTCGCCTTCTTTGGTAAACATATCCTCAGGATGATGTAATAAGTAGTATGCTCTTTCCAAACCGCCGCCCGTATCAAGCAGACAGTCTGTCTCGTCCGAGATTTGTATATCGATTCCGAAGTTCTGGTTAGCTTCCAGAAAAGCGAGAATCTGATTGGAAAAGTGGTGTACATTGATTACTATTTCATCAAATCCTGCTGCTTTCAGTTTTAAGATGATGTGCTCTAACATGGTTTTTCCACCCACCGTTATTAATGCTTTAGGCCGGGTGTCTGTTAAAGGTTTAAGTCGGCTGCCTAGTCCGGCTGCAAAAATCATTGCTTTCATAATGTTCTTTCAAATGTTTGTTCTATATTCTGTTCTCGGTGTATTAACTCTACTTTTATACCGAATTTTTTATTGAGGTGTTCTGCCATGTGTTGTGCCGAATAAACAGAACGATGTTGTCCTCCTGTGCAGCCAAAACATATAGATAAGTTACTGAATCCGCGTTCCATATATCGTTTTACCGAAGCGTCTACTAAAGAATAAGCAGCATCCAGAAATGGGAATATTTCACCGTCTTCTTCCAGAAAGCGAATGACCGGCTCATCCAGCCCGGTGAAAGGTTTATAACGTTCGTATTTTCCGGGATTATTTACGGCGCGGCAATCGAAGACATACCCTCCACCGTTGCCTGTAGGATCATCGGGAATACCTTTCTTATAGGCGAAACTCATGACTTTCACTGTGAGTTGCCGTTTCTTCAAATCATCCTTGAACTGCTTCAGTTCGGTAAGTTCCCTTAGTACGGAGCATAAATAGGGATACTCGGGATATTCATTATGAAGTAATTGCCTCAGGTTCTCAATGGCGTATGGTACACTTTGGATAAAATGTGGCTTCTTTTCGAAATAGCCACGGAAACCGTAAGCTCCCAATACTTGCAAGGTGCGGAAGAGCACGAAATGACGCAGTTGGTTGAAGAAATAATCACGGTCTACGGGTTTATATTTACATAGGGCGTCTATATATTCTTCCAACAGTTCATTGCGCAGAGTTTCGGGAAATTTAGCTTTAGCCTGCCATAAGAAAGAGGCTACATCATAGAAAAACGGTCCTTTACGTCCTCCCTGGAAATCAATGAACCAGGGTGCTCCATCCTTTATCATCACGTTTCTGCTTTGGAAATCCCGATACATAAAAGTGGCGGAAGAACTGCGTAGCAGTACATCACTCATTTTTTGAAAGTCATCTTCCAGCTTGTCTTCTTGGAACTCCAGCCCGGTAGCTTTCAAAAAGCAGTATTTAAAATAGTTCAAGTCCCAAAGGATAGAACGTTGGTTGAATTCGGCTTGGGGATAACAGTGTGAAAAATCAAAGCCGTCTGCTCCGGCAAATTGGATAGAAGGCAGTAAGCGGATGGTCTTGCGCAGCATTTCTTTCTCCTCTTCGGAGAAGACGCTGGTCGCCCGCCCTTTTTCAATAGCGTTGAATAAAAGGATATCTCCTAAATCTTCTTGCAGATAACAATTCTTGTCTTCAGAACAGATGTATACTTCTGGAACAGGAAGACCTTTCTTGCGGAAGTGTGCTGCCATATAAAGAAAGGCTTCATTTTCTTCTTTGGAGGTGCCGTATACGCCAATCAGTTTTTTAGTTCCGGTCAGCCGGAAATAACGCCTGTTGGAACCGGATGAGGGTAATTCTACAATCTCTTCGGGTACTTCTCCGAGGTAGGTTTGATATAGGTTCTGTAAATCCTCTGTAGTCATAATCATATTTTGGAGCAAAGATATATATTATTCTCCCTTCCTTTGCTGATTTGCAAAGAAAGTTAATGCTTTAGTTCCAATTTATGAGAAAATTACTTGTTTTTACTCTTTCATCCGTATCAGTGCATTTGAAATGATGGCAGTAACTCCACCTGTTGTAATGCCGGATGAGAAAATATTCTTTATTGATTCTGGAAATTGACATAGTATTTCAGGAACCATTTCTACACTTAAACCTAAAGCGAAACTAAGTGCGATGACTAATGTTGCTTTCCGGTTAATCTTTTGTGCTGCGATAATACGAATGCCTGCTGAAGCCACTGTTCCGAACATCAGTAAAGTAGCGCCTCCCAATACAGGTTCGGGCATTAGGGAGAAAATTAATCCTACACTGGGAAATAATCCTAATAAAATAAGGAAACCTGCAATGTAATAGCCTACATATCGGCTGGCTACTCCTGTCAGTTGTATCATGCCGTTATTTTGCGCGAAAACGGAGTTTGGAAAAGAATTGAGAATACCTGCCAGCATCGAATTGAATCCGTCTGCCAAAATTCCTCCTGAAGCACGTTTGATGAATACTTTTCCTTCTACAGGTTCTCCTGATATCAGAGAATTGGCAGTAATGTCTCCATAGGCTTCTATGGCTGTTATCAAAAATATTAATCCCAAAGCTATGAATGCGGAGAAGTCGAAATCCAGTCCGTATTTGAATGGGAGGGGAATATTGAAACCACCAAAACTTTGTACTGCCGAGAAATCAATTCTACCGAGACCCCAGGCAACTAAATATCCTATAATCAAGCCGATAACGATGGAACTCATGCGTAGGTAGCGGTTGGAACTTCTATTAAAAAGGACAATGAGAATGAGTACCAGTAGAGCTAGACCTAGATTCTCAAAACTTCCGAAAGTGCCGTTGCTTTGGGCGGAGACACCTCCGCCACAAGCTGTGATACCTACTTTTATCAGGCTCATTCCAATCAAAGTGACTACAATACCTGATACCAGAGGGGTGATTATTTTACGGGTATATTTTAAGATGCGGCTGATGACCATCTCTACAGATGATGCCACGATGCAAGTGCCGAAAATCAGTGGAAGTCCGCCCAGCATACCTGCCGAGATGATAGGACCAATAAATGAAAAACTAGTTCCTTGGATACATAAAAGGCCGGTGCCGATACCTCCTATCCGTTTACATTGGATAAAGGTAGAAATACCTGAGGCAAAGAGAGACATGGATACTAGGAAACTGGTCGTTTCCAAATCCAGTTTTAATGCTCCAGCGATGATAAGAGGCGGAGTAATGATGGCCACAAAAATAGCAAGCAAATGCTGTATGGCGGCAAAAATGGCCTCTCGTACAGGAGGGCGGTCGTTCAATCCGTAAATCAGTCCGGTATTGGATTGGGCGGTTTGAGATTCCTGCATGGGATTATCTTATTTTGATTTCACAATTGTCCAGACTTTCAATGATGGCCAATGACTCTACGCGGATACCTGCATTACGCAAATAATCTCCGCCATGTTGGAATGCTTTTTCGATGATGAATCCCATTCCGGATAGTTCGGCCCCGGCTTTTTCTACCAAATCGATGATCCCCTTGGCTGCATTGCCGTTGGCGAGAAAGTCGTCAATAAAAAGAACACGGTCTCCTTTGGACAGGAAATCTTTGCTGACGCATACATCATAAGAACGGTCTTTAGTAAATGAATATACACTGGTGGTGAGCATATTTTCCATTGTGACGGGTTTCTTTTTCTTGGCGAAGACAACAGGAAGTTCCAGTAAGTAGCCTACCATGATGGCGGGAGCTATACCACTGGCTTCGATGGTCATAACTTTATTGATATTGGTAGAGGCAAAACGGCGTACAAATTCTACAGCAATGGATTTCATGAGGATAGGATCCATTTGGTGATTGATGAAATTGTCTACTTTCAGTATTCCTCCTTCGAAACATTTTCCGTCCCGTAAAATGCGTTCTTTTAGTGCTTTCATTCAAATAGTATTTTATAAATGAGTCGCAAAAGTACGTATTTTGCGGCATTATGCCAAACGTTTGTACAACTATCTCTACAGAAGCTTTTTTACTTAATGGCTAGGAAAGTTGGAATAGATAGGGCTGTGAAAGCATAAGCTGGTGTGGATTAAAGAATGTTTATTTCCACAAACTTTAGTTTATATATTTGGTATGTACTTCTTTTCTTAATAATTTAGTTCTCAATATAGTTTTCTTAATTTAGTATTCTTACTTAACGAAGATATTCTAATGGAGGAAAATGACTGAATATGATGTATATTTTTCTTGTCTTTTATGATATCTGTCGGTAGGTAAACATTTAAATTTAACCATTATGAAAAAGATATTTTTATCACTTGTATTCCTTTTTGGTGTAGGAACTTTTGTCATGGCTGATGATACCATGAAAGTAAAGAATGATACAGTTACTGTGGAAGACGGATTTAAAAACATAGACCTGAAAGAGGTTCCTCAATCTGTTAAAGATGCCATAGCTAAAAAATATCCCGAATCGACTCTTAAAAGTGCTTCTCTTTCTCTAAAAGAAGAAGGGGTAAAGGCATACAGAATAGTATATGTAACCAAAGAAGGAGTTGAAAATAGTATTCTTATTAATATAAAGACGGCTCCTGCTAAAACAGCTCCTGCTACAAAGTAGTTTTTGACAGGTAATATAGAATGTTTTATTAATATATTGAAAGCCACCTTGCTATGGTGGCTTTTTTGATGGGATAAGTTCTTTTTCCTGTCGGATTTAGACTTTATATATAGCAAAGAACAGATTGAATTTATAAGAAATAGGGTATATGCTTATATTTGAACATAGTTTAAAATCAAGTTTATAATCAAATAGAAAAAGTATGAAAAGACAATTATTTGCAGTGTTAGTGTGCATGACGATGTTTGCTGTTACATCTTGTGGTGAAAAGAAAGGAAAGGATAAATTTGAGGAGCGTATAGAAAAAGCCAAAGAATCGGTTGAAGACGTGATGGATGATGCCAAGGATCAGATTGAGGATAAAGCTGATGAGGTTGGGGAAACTTTGGATAAAGCTAAAAACAAGATAGAAAAGACCAAAAAGAAACTTGATGAGGCTGCTAGAGATTGAGGAAAATTAACTATGAATGAATGGAAAGAGATTGTCGGCTGATTTATATTAAACCAGCCGACTTAATTTATATTTCTAGACCTTTGTTTACCATTTATTATAATGGATATTTTCGGTCTTGAATTTATCTTTAGATTCTTCCCGATGTTGTGGATAACCCACTGGAATCAAATTGAAAGGAATGATATGGTCTGGTAAAGATAAGACTGACCTTACCTTTGCAATGCGGTCGTTCTCCGGATAGACCGCAGTCCATACCGCTCCCAACCCCATTGACTCTGCTGCCAGTAACAAATTTTCGGATGCGGCGGAGCAATCTAGCATCCAGTACCGGTCTTTTTCTCCGTTCAGAGCTTTGCTTAAATCACCACAAACCACGATGGCTAGTGGAGCCTGTGCCGTCATCTTGGCATAAGGCAGTTCGGCGGCTAGTTTATCTAATACTGTACGGTCATCCACTACCACGAAAGCCCAAGGCTGCTTGTTTACTGCTGTCGGTGCAGCCATAGCAGCTTTTACTAATAAGTCCACTTTCTCTTTTTCTATCGGTTGGGATGTATAGGCACGGACGCTCTTTCGGGCAAAGATATTTTCTATAGCCGTGTTTTTTCCTGTTTCTTCTTTTTTTGTTTCCATATTGTTACAACCTCCTGTCATTAGTAATGTTATTGAAAGAGTAACAGTTGTCAGAGTTTTAAAGATTGTTGCCGCATTCATTTTTATTATTGATTAATAATTGAGATGGAATTCTACCACAGCTTCAATTCCTTTACGGAATATATCCAGAGAGAAGTTTTCATTAGGCGAATGGATGGCATCACTTTCCAACCCGAATCCCATGAGAACGGTCTTTATACCTAAGATTTGTTCAAAATCACTGATGATAGGAATACTTCCTCCACGGCGTACGGCAAGTGGTTTTTTCCCGAATGCTTTAGCAAAGCCTTTTTCGGCAGCCTGATAGGCGGGCAAGGTGATGGGGCATACATATCCTTCGCCCCCGTGCATCGGGGTTACTTTTACTTGTACATATTCCGGAGCGATAGACTGGATATAGTCCACAAACAATTGGGAAATAACTGCGTGGTTTTGATGTGGAACCAGTCGGCACGATACCTTGGCATATGCTTTTGAGGGAAGTACGGTTTTTGAACCTTCACCTGTATATCCGCCCCAGATACCACAAATATCAAAAGAGGGACGGCAGCTATTACGTTCTAAAGTGGAATATCCTTTTTCACCTTTCAGTGCTTTTACGCCAATGGCTTCCATATATTTTTTTTCATCGAAAGGAATTTGTGCAATCATCTCACGTTCGGCAGCCGGTACTTTCTCTACATCGTCATAAAAATGGGGGATAGTGATGTGTCCGTCTTCGCCAATGACTTGGGCTAACATACTGCACAGGGTATTGATAGGATTAGCTACCGCTCCGCCGAAGTGTCCGGAATGAAGGTCACGGTTCGGACCGGTCACTTCTATTTCCCAATAAGCCAGACCTCGTAAACCTGTAGTCAGAGAGGGAAGGTCCGCGCCTAGCATACTGGTATCCGAAACTAGAATTACATCGGCTTTCAGCAATTCCTTATGTTCCTTGATGAAGGTATTCAGACTGGGAGAACCTATTTCTTCTTCACCTTCGAAAATAAATTTCACATTGTGTTTCAGCAGTCCGTTTTTTACTACGTATTCGAATGCTTTTACTTGGATCATAGCTTGTCCTTTATCATCGTCAGCGCCACGTGCCCAAATGTGTCCGTCGCGAATTTCAGGTTCAAAAGGTTGGCTTTTCCAAAGGCCCAACGGCTCGGCAGGCATTACGTCATAGTGGGCATAAATCAATAGGGTAGGAGCATCATTGCTTACATGCTTTTGTGCAAATACCAATGGATTGCCTTGTGAGGGCATTACTATGGCTTCATCTGCTCCGGCTGCCAACAAAAGTTCTTTCCAACGTAAGGCACAGGCCAGCATATCGTCTTTATGTTCGGGTAAAGCACTGATGCTGGGAATACGGATGAGGCTGAAAAGTTCCTCCATGAAGCGTGCTTCATTTTCTTTAATGTATTGTTTTATTTCCATAATTGAATGATTCTTATAGTTGTGTAGTCCTGTCTATCAGATAATAATCCAAAATGGTCATGGCAGCCATGGCTTCTACAATGGGGACGGCACGCGGCAGCACGCAGGCGTCATGACGTCCTTTGGCTTTCATGGTCGTGTCTGTGCCGTTGATATTTACAGTATGTTGCTCCATCAGAATTGTGGCAACTGGTTTGAATGCCACACGGAAGTAAATGTCTTGTCCGTTGCTGATGCCTCCTTGTATTCCTCCGGAATAATTACTTTTTGTTTCTACTCTTCCATTATTATTATAAAATACATCATTCTGCTCGCTGCCTTTTAGTTCCATAGAGTCAAAACCTTGTCCATAAGAGAAACCTTTTACGGCATTGATACTTAACATGGCATTTCCTAGTGCGGCATGTAACTTCCCGAATACGGGTTGGCCTAATCCGATAGGGCATCCTTTGATGACGCAACTCACTACACCACCTATTGTATCGCCTTCTCCTTTGATTTTCCAGATAAGCTCTGCCATTTCCTTGGCTTTCCCCGGATCGGGACAACGCACATCGTTTGTTTCTATCAATTCGAGGTTATAGCTTTTGTAATCTTTATCAAGTTTGACAGATCCTACTTGTGAGGTATAAGCTGTGACACTGATTCCTAGTTGTTTCAATGCTAATTTGGCTAAAGCTCCTGCTACTACGCGCGAAATGGTTTCTCGTGCTGATGAACGTCCCCCGCCACGGTAATCACGGATTCCGTATTTTTGCATATAAGTATAATCTGCGTGTGAAGGGCGGAACAGATTCTTGATATTCTCGTAGTCGTTTGAATGTTGGTTCTTGTTCCATACCACAAATCCGATGGGGCAACCGGTGGACTTGCCTTCGAATATACCTGAAAGGAATTCCACTGTATCAGGCTCCTTGCGGCTGGTGGTAAGTAATGACTGTCCGGGACGGCGGCGGTTCAGTTCCTGCTGAACGAAATCCATATCAACCTTAATACCGGCAGGGAAGCCGTCAATGACGCCGCCTACTCCCGGTCCATGGGATTCACCGAAACTGGTTAACCGGAAAATATTACCAAATGAATTGAACATATTGCTTGTAGTTTTAAAAGTTTCTTTCCGTAAAGATAATGATTTTAGGGATAATATGCTTGATTGTTGTTGAAAAATTAGTGAGATGGATAAAAATAGGGTACGGATTGTATGATTTTTACAGTTTGGCATAAAAAAACTGCATGGTTTCTACAATCCGTACCCGAAAGCTGTTTCTTAAGATTGGAAACAGGGACTTGTAAAAGTTAGAATTCTACTTTAGGTGCTTTATCAGCTCCTTCTTCAGATTCAAAATATGGGCGTTTGTCAAATCCGAACATACCTGCAAGCAAATTGCGGGGAAAAGTGCGGATAGCTGTGTTATATGCGCGTGCTGTGTCATTGAATCTTTTGCGTTCTACACTGATTCGGTTTTCTGTACCTTCCAGTTGTGCTTGCAACTCTTTGAAGTTCTCATTGGCTTTCAAGTCGGGATAAGCTTCGGTGATAGCGAGCAGGCGGCTCAACGCACTACCTACTTCGCCTTGTGCCTTTTGATAGGCCTGCATTTTTTCGGGAGTCAGGTCATCGGCGCTGATCTGCATTTGAGTGGCTTTGCTACGGGCGTCTACTACAGCTTGAAAAGTTTCTTTTTCGTGTGAGGCGTATCCCTTTACTGTATTTACCAAGTTGGGGATTAAATCAGAACGGCGTTGGTACTGGTTTTCTACATTGCTCCACGCTGTGCTGACAGATTCATCCATTTTTACCATACCATTATAAGAGGTTATTCCCCAAATGGCAATTAATACAATGACTACTATTACAATAATCGTTGACTTTTTCATATGTATATACTATTAAAATTATGAATATTCTTGTTCTTAAAAACGGCTTCCGGCTCCTCCGCCTCCAAAGCTTCCACCTCCGAAACTTCCTCCGCTAAATCCGCCGCCACTTCCACCGTGGCCACCAAAAAATCCTCCTCCCATTCCGCCTATGAACGGACCTCCTCCTCGGGGACCTTTGTAATTCTCATCTCTCGACCGTTCTTTCCGTCTGAGGATATGTCCGCAATTTCTGCATTTATATACTACTTCTTCAGTCTTTGTTCCGTTACTTCGGTCTATAACTTTGGAAGAAAGACGTTGCAATTTGTGTTTTTTGCAATGGGGGCAGCGTGTTTTACGCCAGTTTGCATATAATCCGATGCCAATAAATCCTCCGAAAATCACAAAAAAGATGATGATGAATTCCAAAGGATCATCTTCGCTTTCGTCATTGTTTATATTTTCCATGGAACCGTCCAGATAGCCGTTTACGGCCCGTATTCCTGCTACCATTCCTGCGTTCCAGTTATTGTCCTTGAAATAGGGCAGCATATAGCGGTTCTGAATCCGTTTGCAGATGGCATCCGGCAATATCCCTTCAAGACCATATCCAGTAGCGAACTGCACACACCGCTCGTCGGTGGAAAGCAAGATGACCAGCCCATTGTCACGTTCTTTTTGCCCTACGCCCGTTTCCTGTCCCAGCCGGTGGGCGAAATCAAAACAATCACCTCCCTCTATGCCTGTTACCGCTACCACTAATGTTTGTATACCTGTTTTTTGCTCTAAAGCGTAGAGGATGCTGTCCATAGTGGTGACAGCGGTTGATGAAAGGATACCGTCGGGATTGCTGACGTAGCGGGTACGGTTTTGCAAATGTACCATCGGTATGTCTTTTATGGCATATTCTTTGGCTTGAAGGTGGACGGAGCCAAGGAGCATGAAAAAAGTAAGTAAAAATGTCAATTTTCTCATTGGATGTATTTGTCTACAAATGCTTTTACTTTTTGGGTATATTCTTCGGTATTGAACAGATAGGAGTGTGCATGGTCTGCTTCCGGAACTATCCATAATGCTTTGGGCTGAGGTTTTGCCTCATACAATTGGTACACCATCCATGTGGGTACGTAGTCATCTTTATCACCATGGATAAAGAACATGGGCAGATGGCATCGGGCTACCTGTTTCAATGCGGATGCTTCTTTGAATCCCCATCCATATTCCAGCTGGCATAACCAGTCGGCAGTGTACATTAACGGGAATTGAGGCAAGCCGAATTGTTCTTTCAATTCTTTGGAAAATTGATCCCATACGCTGGTATATCCGCAGTCCTCGACAAAACATTTCACATAGTCGGGTTGCGGTTCGCCTGAAACCATCATAGTGGTGGCTGCACCCATCGAGATTCCATGTACTACCATGCTGGTACTGTCACCGTAAATTCGATTGGCAACCTCCATCCATTGTGTTACATCTTTGCGGTCTAACCATCCCATTTGTATGGCATTTCCACCGCTCAGACCAGTATTGCGCAAATCAGGTAGGAGGATGTTGAAATCCAATTTTTTATTGTATAGATAACCTATCATCATCATGCGGATGGCATTGTCTGTATACCCGTGTACTATAACTGCGGTTTTGGCTGTCGGGCGGCTGGAAGCCACATAGTAAGCATGCAGTTTTACGTGGTCGGGAGAATAGATAAAGGTATCTTTCAGTGCTTGGTTCTGTTTCAGACTATCTATCCATGGTTTTAGATAGGAGTAAGTCTTAAACATATATTGCCAGGAACTTTCTAAATTCTTTCCCCTGTTTTTAGGGCGTAAGGAATAGTCCAGCATATATTGACTGGCTCCAAGTAGGACTATAATAAGCAGAACGAATATACAACTCGTTCCAATAATCATTTTTTTTCTTTTCATACCTTATCTATTTGTTCCATATATCCCATGCACCAAAGGCTTGCAATAAGAGCATTTCTAAACCGTTTTTGGTAATTGCCCCTTTGTCTGCCCCCTTTTTCATAAAAAGAGTAGTGTCAGGATTATATAACAAATCATAAAGCAAATGGTTGGGTGTGAGATATTGGTATGGAATATTGGGGTATTCATCGGCACGGGGATACATACCTACAGGAGTGCAGTTAACAATTACTTTATACTCATCCATGATTTCGGGAGTGAGCTGATTGTAAGTCAGCATTTCTTCACGCAGGTTTCGTGATACGAATTTGCATTCCAAACCTAATTTTTTCAGTCCGTAGGCAATCGCTTTCGAGGCACCTCCTGTTCCTAGAATCAGAGCTTTTTTGTGCTGGGGTTCCAACAAGGGGTCGATAGATTGAGTGAAACCAATCACATCGGAATTATAGCCTATTAGCTTAGTCTTACCTTTTTGGCGGACAATTTTGATTACATTGACGGCTCCGATGGCTGCCGCATCTTTATCCAGTTCGTCCAAATAAGAGATGACTTGTTCTTTATAAGGTATAGTGACATTGAACCCTACTAAATCAGGATTAGCCAATAACACAGAAGGCAGTTCTTTGATGGATGGGATTTCAAAGTTTACATATTCGGCATCAATGTTTTCCGAATGAAACTTTTCATTGAAAAAGTTCTTTGAGAACGAGTGTCCTAACGGATAACCTATCAAACCATATTTTTTCATAAAACTCTATACTTTAAATTATTTCGTTGCTAAATAAAGCGTACAGATACCTAGCGTCAACCGTTTGAAACTCACCTGATTGAATCCGGCTTTACGGATAATGTCTGTCATTATTTCGCCTTGTGGAAAGGCTTTGATGGATTGCGGCAGGTAAGTGTAGGCACTACGGTCTTTAGAGAGTAGCTTGCCCAAAGTGGGGATGACTATTTTAGAATAGACAGCATATAGCTGTTTCATGGGAAACCAGTCGGGTTCAGAGAGTTCCAAAATGACTAGTTTTCCGTTGTCTTTCAGTACGCGGTGCATTTCGCGGAGTCCTTTGTCAAGGTCCTCGAAATTGCGTACACCGAATGCTACGGTAATAGCGTCAAAGCGTTTGTCGGGAAAGGTAAGTGCTGTACAGTCTTCTTTAGCAAAGGAGATACGGCTGTCCAGTCCGGCGGCTTTTACTTTTTCACGTCCCACATTCATCATGCCTTCGGATATATCGGTACCTATCAGCTCTTGGGGGTGAAGTGTCTGACAGGCTTGAATGGCAAAATCGCCCGTTCCGGTGGCTACATCCATTATGTGTTGCGGGTGAAAAGGTTTCAGCCAGTTAATGGCTTTGCGGCGCCAGCTTTTGTCAATATTCCATGAAAGGGCATGATTCAACTGGTCGTAAGCAGGGGCAATGTTGTCGAACATTTTCTCTACTTGGACGCTTTTCTTTTCGTCAGCGTTGTAGGGCTTGATTTTTTCTTGTGGGTAGTTCATGTTTAATTAAAATTGAAAATTAAAGATTAAAAGGAGAGGGTGGAGGATTTTTGGATTCCTGTACTTGTCTTTTAATCTTTAATTTTTCATTTTTATTTATTTCAAGTATTCGGTTACGTTCTTTTCTATACGTGCGGCGATGTTTTCAGTGTCTGCTTTCACAAATTTTTCGCCGGTGATGTGCTCGAACAGTTCCATGTAGCGTTCGCTGATAGAATTTACGATTTCCGGAGTCATTTCGGGAACTTGTTGTCCTTCTTTGCCTTGGAAACCATTTTCCATCAACCATTCGCGTACGAATTCTTTAGAAAGTTGTTTTTGAGGTTCGCCTTTTGCAAAGCGTTCTTCATAACCTTCCAAATAGAAGTAACGGCTTGAATCCGGAGTGTGGATCTCATCCATCAGGTAAATAGTGCCGTTGTGTTTACCGAATTCGTATTTGGTATCTACCAGGATCAGTCCGCGTTCTGCAGCGATTTCAGTACCGCGTTTGAACAGAGCCAATGTATATTTTTCCAATATTTCGTATTCTTCGGGAGTAGCCAGACCTTGTTTCAGAATTTCTTCCTTAGAGATGTCTTCGTCATGCAGGCCCATTTCGGCTTTAGTGGTTGGAGTAATGATTGGTTCGGGAAATTTCTGGTTTTCTTTCATTCCTTCGGGAAGTTGTACACCACAGATTTCGCGAACGCCGTTTTTGTAAGCACGCCATGCGCTACCGCACAGGTAACCACGGACAATCATTTCCACAGGAAAACCTTGACACATAACTCCTACGGTAACCATAGGATCTGGGGTCGCCATTTTCCAGTTGGGGCAGATGTCAGTAGTTGCATCCAGAAATTTGGCTGCAATCTGGTTCAGCATTTGTCCTTTGTAGGGAATACCTTCAGGCAGAACTACGTCGAATGCGGAGATACGGTCGGTAGCTACCATTACTAACTTTTCGTCATTGATGTTGTATACATCACGCACTTTGCCGTGGTACACACTTTTCTGTCCCGGAAAGTTAAAGTCTGTTCTTGTTAATGCTTTACTCATGTCTTTATTTATAATTAAAATCAATAAATTCGTTTTATGTTTTCAGATTTTTCACTTCGTTCAGAATGGCATGAATGAAGGGTTTTCTGTTTTTCTTCAAACTTCTCGTATGCTTCCACAATGCGGGTAACCAGTTTGTGCCGTACAATGTCCTTCTTGTTGAGTTCGATGAAACTGATTCCTTTCACGCCTTTCAGAATTTTTAGTGCTTGTATCAATCCCGAAGTTTGTGAAGATGGTAAGTCTATCTGTGTCATGTCACCTGTTACAATCATTTTGGTGTTCATCCCCATACGAGTGAGGAACATTTTAATTTGCTGGGTGGTGGTATTTTGAGCCTCGTCCAATATCACTACAGCGTCATTCAAGGTGCGTCCGCGCATAAATGCCAATGGGGCAATTTGAATCACATTCAGTTCCATATATTCTTTTAGCTTGGCGGCGGGAATCATATCTTGTAATGCGTCATATAGTGGTTGTAGATAAGGGTCAATCTTATCTTTCATATCACCAGGTAAAAATCCGAGTTTTTCTCCTGCCTCTACAGCTGGACGGCTCAAAATAATTTTTTTGATTTCTTTGTTTTTCAGAGAACGGACAGCAAGGGCAATAGCGGTATAGGTCTTTCCTGAACCTGCGGGACCGATAGCGAACAGCATATCGTTCTTCTCATATTCTTGTACCAGCCTCAATTGGTTCTCACTACGGGGGACGATCGGTTTTCCTGTTACACTGAATACAATAGTATCCCCTGTTTTCTCTATTTGGGGTGAACGACCTTTCACTATATCTAAAATCACTTCTTCTTTCAGTGAATTATACTGGGCGCAATGCTTTTCCAAAGCCAATATATTCTCTTCAAAAGCACACATTTCCTCTTCGTCTCCCAATACTTTGATGACATTTCCACGTGCCACAATTTTTAATTTGGGATACAAAGCTTGTATCATTTTCATATTGACGTTGTTTACGCCATAAAATATAACAGGATCAATATCCTCTAAAACTATATGTTTTTCTATCATTTAACTAGTTTAGGTACTTTACGTACTTGTTTATAGGGTGCAAATTTAATGAAAGGTTTTCATTGTTCTTATTTTCCGGGCAATTTATTTGCATAAGCTTTTTCAGAAAAAGGATTTTAATCTATCTTTGCGAGGAATTTGAAAAGATAGTTAGATTATGAATTGTATGAAAGGTGCATGTTGCACGCTATTGTCACTTTTGTTTTCCTTGACAGTTTCTTCCGGTTGCAAGGAAAAAGATATGTCCATGAAGATGAATGAGCCTCATAATATAAAAGGTGTAATTAGCTATAAACGTAGTTTCGGTGATTTGAATGATACTCATCTCAGTGTAGCGAAGAAAATAGGAATTCGCCCGTTGGCTTCTCGTTCGGAAGCAGAGGGATTGGGTGGTAAATTGGTCCAGATAAAACCTTGTGAGCGTTATGCTATGGATTCGCTGACTCACTCCATTCCTTTTCTGATTCCGCAAGCTAGTGCGTTATTGGATACAATAGGAGCCAATTTTTTGGATTCATTGAGTTGCAAAGGATTGAATCCTAATCAAATCATTGTTACTTCTGTACTTCGTACGGCAGATGATGTGAAACGTCTTCGTCGTCGCAATGGAAATGCTTCTGCTAATTCAGCTCATGCTTTTGGGACAACTTTCGATGTCAGTTACCGTCGGTTTTGTAAAGTGGAAGATCCGGATGGACGTCCTATGCAGGATGTTAGTCCGGATACGCTGAAGTTGGTATTGGCCGAGGTACTCCGTGATCTTCGGAAGTCGGACAAATGCTATATCAAATATGAGTTGAAACAGGGATGTTTTCATATAACAGCCCGCTGAATTATTGAATTTTCACTTGGTTAGAGGCTTTACGATGCGGTATTTCATATATTTGGCTTATGATGGGACAAATTATCACGGTTGGCAGATTCAGCCCAATGGTGACAGTGTACAGGAAACATTAATGCGTGCTTTTTCTACTTTTCTCCGTCAAGAAATAGAGGTAGTGGGAGCAGGACGTACTGATGCCGGCGTGCATGCACGTCTCATGGTCGCGCATTTTGATTATGACCAGGAGTTGGATTGTGTTCAGATAACGGAGAAATTGAATCGCTTGCTTCCTTCCGATATAGCGGTTTACGATGTGAAGCGGGTGAAGGATGATGCGCATGCCCGTTTTGACGCGACTTATCGTACTTATAAGTATTATGTGACTATCCGGAAAGATCCGTTTAACCGTCATTATGCTTGGAGGCTTTTTAATTCATTGGATTTTGAGAAAATGAATGAGGCTGCCCGTGTATTGTTTGATTATACTGATTTTACCAGTTTCAGTAAATTGCATACTGATGTGAAGACGAATAATTGCCGGATTATGTATGCTGAATGGACGCGGGTGAGTGGAACAGAATGGGTATTTACTATTAAAGCCGACCGTTTTTTACGGAATATGGTAAGGGCTGTGGTAGGTACGCTGGTGGAAGTGGGGCGTGGTAAAATGACTTTAGATGGGTTCAGGAAGGTGATAGAGAATAAAGATCGTTGTAGTGCCGGTAGTTCTGTGCCGGGACATGCCTTGTTTTTAGTAGATGTGGGATATCCGGAAGAACTGTTTATTGTTTCTCCGTCAGATATTTCCAATACCTGACAGGCATATCTTGCCGGTGTTTTTGGGGATTCCAACGTTCTTTGATACAAATGGACTTGAAATATGTTTTCCAAAGTTCCTGAAATAATCTCTCATTGTTGTCCATCAATGTTTCATTTAGCATTCCTGTGACCAGATGTGCTTGGCGGGGATCTTCAAATGTTACTTCTTCCATCTCTGTTAGATTATAGTAATACCCATATTGTCGCTTCACATCATAAATGAGCCAACGCTGGTCGGCAAAACGGTCTTTGAAATGATCCACAGCCAGTGGCAGTGCGTTGAATTGAGGTTTTACGGCTGCAAAGAAAGTTCCGTCCGCTGCTTTTTGGAAACGGACGAACTGCATGAGGTGTACTCGTTCTCCATCTACTCTTTTATAGATTTTCGCAAGCTCCAGCACATCAGGATCGGCAAAGTTGGTCTCAATAGAATGAGGAGAGTTTATGGCCTTCTGGATATAGTGGAAAAGCATTTCGTCCACCTTTGGTAATTCTGATAACCAGCAGCAGGTCAAGCTGAAAAGGGCATGCTTGGAGATTTTTTTCTGTAATCCGCGCCACACGCGTCCGGCTTTCTCTTCATCAGTGGCTATGTGTATGGCTTCATTGTAAAACAAGGGTAGCGGCTCGCCTTCCATCAAGAGCAAGTCAGGAAAGGTTTTGCGGAAGTAAGCATCGAAAATGCAAGTCAGCAAGCCTTCAAATGTATGGTCATAGATAAACAGAATCATTCGTTATCAGTAAAGTTTAGTATTAATTGGCGTTCGTCCACTTTCTTTTTGGGTTTGGGTACTAACAGTCTGCGTACTCCTGTCGGAGTTAGTTCATTAACAGTCCGGGTGGGGAGTTCGTTGCAGGTTATGAAGTATTGCGCTTTTTTCATCACTACACCTATTTTTTTCAGTTCATAGAATCCCAGTTTTGAGAAGCGGCGTGACGCGATGATTTGTCTTGCCGATTTGATTCCGATACCCGGTACTCTGAGAATCATTTCGTAATCTGCCTGGTTTATATCTATAGGAAATTGTTCTGGATGCCGTAATGCCCAACCTAATTTGGGGTCGATTTCCAAATCTAGATCAGGATAGGAGTCATCGACTATTTCTTCTACTTTAAATTGATAGAAACGTAACAGCCAGTCGGCTTGATACAAACGGTTCTCACGTACCAATGGCGGCTGTTTCAGTGCCGGAAGCCGTTTGTCGTATGTATTTACGGATATATATCCAGAGTAGTAGACGCGCCTCATGGTGGGGTGTTGGTAGAGTGAAGAAGAAAGATAAAGGATGTCTTTGTCTGATTCGGTTGTGGCACCGACAATCATCTGCGTACTTTGTCCGGCAGGAACGAAGCGTGGAACATGGCGGAATTTTTTTCGGTCTTCTTTGTTGGTAAGTATTCCCTGCTGGATATAGCGCATGGGCTGGTATACACTTTTGTGATCTTTTTCGGGAGCCAGTAATTTCAGATTCTCTTCTTTGGGAATTTCTATGTTTACACTGAGACGGTCGGCGTAGAGTCCGGCTTCATTGACTAGTTCGCGACTGGCTCCGGGGATACTTTTCAGGTGAATATATCCGTTGAATTTGTGTACTAACCGCAGGTCTTTGGCAACACGTACCAACCTTTCCATGGTGTAATCAGGATTGCGTACAACGCCGGAACTGAGGAAAAGTCCTTCTATATAGTTGCGTCGGTAGAATTCGATGGTGAGGTCTACCAGTTCGCTTACCGAAAGCGTGGCGCGGGGAATGTCATTGCTTCTTCTATTGATACAATAGGCACAGTCATAGATACAATAATTGGTCAGCATTATTTTCAGCAAGGATATGCAACGACCGTCCTCGGCGAAGCTATGGCATATCCCCCAGCCGCCTACGGTGTTTCCCAATGCGCCGGATTGGTTACGGCGCACGGTCCCACTACTAGAGCAGGAAACATCATATTTAGCAGATTCTGCGAGTATTTTCAATTTGGCAAGGACATTCTCATTCATTTGATCAGAATATTTCTGCCAAAAATACAGATAGTGTTTGGAATGGGCAAACGGTTTGGCATTCTCTCTGTTCATTTTTAACTTCTTTGTTACATTATGTTATTCTTTAGTCTTATTATCTGTGTCTTGCAATAGAAGAAAAATGTGTTTATTACCCAGCTAAATGCATTTGTTTCGCCTATGAATCAAGATAACCGGTCCTATAGTCAAAAAGAACCGGACGTTTTTAAAAAAGGTCTAGTTCTTTTTTTAAAAGAACTAGATGTTTAATAGAAAAGAACTAGATCTTTTTTGAAAACTTCAAGTTCTTTTTTTTGAAATGTTTGAAGAAACACTGAAGCTGCCAATCAGTATTGTTTCGTTATCAATAATAAAAAGAGGGCGGATGTTTTGTTCCGTCCTCTTCTTTATCTATTGTTTAACGAAATTAATGACAATGTCCGCATCCGCATCCACCTTCATCACCGCATCCTTCTCCGCAGTCACCACAACCACAGCCGCATCCTTCTCCACTCATCATTTTTACCATTTCCTGAATTTCTTCATTAGTGGCTGTGCGGGATTCTACTACTTCACCTTCAAAAGTGAGATCTTTACCTGCATGAGGATGGTTCAAATCTACAGTTACAGTGTCATTGGTTACTTCGCTTACGGTAGCGTAGAAGTGATGTCCCTCATTGTCCTGTAAGGGAATGACAGCTCCCGGGAAGATGCGTTCTTCATCAAAAACACCATCAATGGTGAACATATCTTTAGATACAGTGCGCACACCTTCGGGCATATATTCTCCGTAGGCTTCTGCGGTAGGAATGACAAATTTAAATTTGTCACCCTTCTTTAAGGCTGTTATTTCTGTTTCAAAGCGTTCCAGTGTGGTTCCTAATCCGGATATGAATTGGAAAGGATGTTCTACAGTTGCTTCTTCTACCAATGTTTTCTGGCCGTCCTGCATTACATAAAGTTTGTATGCTACGGTGATGTACTTATTTTCCATGTTTTCTTATTATAATAATGTAATATAAACTATTTACGTAAGTTTTTTGTTGGCAAAGATACGAATTAATTCCCCTTAATCCTTTGTTATTACGTTTATATTACATAAATTTGTTATTATGATACTATAAATGCGCTTTTGATTGCGTTTGATCCTTGATATAAATCAATTAACCGCTCGCCTTGATAGATTTTTGCTTTAATTAACGGATATATGACAACATGTCGTAAAGCATGTTGTTATATTTGCAGTGTAAAGAGAAAGAGATAACGAGATTGTTTTTAAAAGGTATTATTTAGTTCTTAGGTACTAAATAAATTGTTTTTAGGTTTAACAAATTAAAATTTTAGGTATTATGAAACGTTTAGTATTGTTGGTTGTAGTGGCATTAGGAATGTCAGCTACAAGTTTTGCAGGAGAAAAAGTAGAAGGTAAAGATTGGAAGGTAGATGTTAACGTCGCAAAGTTGAGCAAATATTTGAATTTGGATGCACGTCAGATGGAGGAAGTTGCTAATATTTCTGATTATTTTGCTGACAAAGTACAAAGCGCAAGCTACGCAAAAGAAGCTAAACAAGGTAAAAAATTGCGTGAAGCCGTATATGGAAACTTCAAACTGATGAAACGTACATTGACAAATGAGCAGTACAAGAAGTATGTACAGTTGTTGAATGTTACATTGAAAAACAAGGGGTTGGATTCCTATATGGAAGATGTGGCGAATAAGTAAATTTATAAAATGAAATAAATGAACTGAAAAGAGAATGCAAACCAATGCATTCTCTTTTTTATTTATCCGTTGGAAGATACAGTGTATATTTGTGATAAAATGATCGTTTAAAGCTCGATTTAGTTACGAATAATAATTTATAAGAAAAAAAATCTTCATTTTATTTGTTTGTTACGAAAAACGCCTTACCTTTGCAGTCGTTAAAGAAACAAAGAAAACAGATATATGAATATTACTACTCTAAATAACCTAGCAGTCCTGCATATTATTCGCGTCGTGGTGGTCACACTAGGAGCGTGAGAAAGGTTGTGTATGTGTAGTTGTACATATAAAGAAATAATTGGAAGCCTTTCTCACATGGTGAGGAAGGCTTTTTCAATAAGTATAGGACGTTATAGATTTAGAATAAGATGAAGAATCAGTTACGCAGTTCGTTTAGCACACAGGGTCGCCGTATGGCAGGAGCGAGAGCTTTATGGGTGGCTAACGGCATGAAAAAAGAAATGATGGGCAAGCCCATTATAGCCATAGTAAATTCGTTTACACAGTTTGTTCCGGGACATACCCATCTGCATGAAATAGGTCAGCAGGTGAAAGTTGAGATTGAAAAACTGGGATGTTTTGCAGCAGAATTCAATACGATTGCCATTGATGACGGAATAGCTATGGGACACGATGGTATGCTGTATTCACTGCCCAGTCGTGATATCATTGCCGACAGCGTGGAATATATGGTGAATGCTCACAAGGCGGATGCAATGGTGTGTATCAGTAATTGTGACAAAATCACTCCAGGTATGCTGATGGCTGCCATGCGACTGAACATACCGGCTGTTTTTGTATCGGGTGGTCCTATGGAAGCGGGAGAATGGAATAACCAGCATCTTGATTTGATAGACGCCATGATTAAATCTGCTGATGTATCGGTCAGCGATGAGGATGTGGCTCAAATTGAAAATAATGCGTGTCCTGGCTGTGGTTGCTGTTCGGGTATGTTTACGGCTAATTCCATGAATTGCCTCAATGAGGCTATTGGTCTGGGGCTTCCGGGGAATGGCACTATTTTGGCGACTCATGCCAACCGTACTCAGTTGTTTAAAGATGCGGCTGCTCTGATAGTGAAGAATGCTTATAAATATTATGAGGAGGGAGATGACAGCGTGTTACCACGCAACATTGCTACTCGTGACGCTTTTCTGAATGCCATGACATTGGATATTGCAATGGGTGGTTCTACCAATACTGTGCTCCATCTTTTAGCTATCGCCCACGAGGCGGAAGTAGATTTCAAGATGGATGATATTGATATGCTTTCACGCCATGTGCCTTGTTTGTGTAAAGTAGCTCCGAATACACAGAAATATCATATCCAGGATGTGAACCGTGCCGGTGGTATCCTTAATATATTGGGAGAATTATCCAAGGGTGGTTTGCTGAAAACTGATGTGAAACGAGTGGACGGCCTGACATTGGCGGAAGCTGTCGAAAAATATAATATATGTAAGAAAGAAGTGGATACTGAAGCAAAACGTATTTATTCAAGTGCTCCGGGAAACAAATTCAATATAAAGTTAGGTTCTCAGAATGCTGTTTATAAAGAACTGGATACAGATCGTGCCAATGGTTGTATCCGCGATTTGCAACATGCCTATAGTAAAGATGGGGGTTTGGCCGTTTTGAAAGGGAACATTGCACAGGATGGTTGCGTAGTGAAAACGGCCGGAGTGGATGAAAGTATTTGGAAATTCTCGGGGCCTGCCAAGGTGTTTGATTCGCAGGATGCTGCTTGTGAAGGTATTTTAGGAGGAAAAGTAGTCAGCGGAGATGTTGTTGTTATCACTCATGAAGGTCCGAAAGGTGGTCCCGGTATGCAGGAAATGCTTTATCCTACTTCTTATATCAAATCCAAGCATTTAGGAAAAGAATGTGCTTTGATTACCGACGGACGTTTTAGTGGAGGAACTTCGGGATTAAGCATCGGGCATATTTCTCCCGAAGCTGCAGCGGGTGGTAATATCGGAAAAATAGTGGATGGTGATATAATTGAAATCGATATTCCGAATCGCAGTATCAATGTGAAACTGAGTGACGAAGAATTGGCCGCCCGACCGATGACACCGGTGACCCGTGACCGTAAAGTTCCTAAAAGCTTGAAGGCATACGCTAGTATGGTAAGTTCTGCAGATAAAGGAGGAGTGAGAATCATTGACTAAATTAGAAATTAAAAATTGAGAATAAAAAAAATAGATTTGTTGTCATTGGTCGATTGTCCGGCATCGTATTTTTTTGATTCTCAATTCTCAACTAAACAATTATGGCAAAAGAAAAGATAACAGGAGCAGAGGCGATGATGCGTTCTTTGGAGTATCAAGGAGTGAAAACTCTTTTCGGATATCCCGGAGGTTCTATCATGCCTACTTTTGATGCTTTATATCATCATAGAAATACATTGAACCATATATTGGTCCGTCATGAACAAGGAGCTGCCCATGCAGCACAGGGATTTGCCCGCGTATCCGGTGAGGTTGGTGTCTGTTTGGTGACTAGCGGGCCCGGTGCGACAAATACCATTACTGGCATTGCCGATGCTATGATTGACAGCACGCCTATCGTGGTGATTGCCGGGCAGGTAGGAGCTTCCTTTTTAGGTACGGATGCTTTTCAGGAAGTGGATCTGGTGGGCATCACTCAGCCTATTACCAAATGGAGTTACCAAATTCGTCGTGCGGAAGATGTAGCTTGGGCTGTAGCCCGTGCTTTCTATATAGCTAAAAGCGGACGTCCCGGTCCTGTCGTTTTGGACTTTGCCAAGAATGCACAAGTGGAGATGGTGGATTATGAACCGATGAAGCTTGATTTTATCCGTAGTTATGATCCAGAACCTAATCCTGATAAGGAATCTCTTCAGGAGGCTGCCGAATTGATAAACAATGCTCAAAGGCCATTAGTGTTGGTAGGACAGGGGGTAGAGTTAGGTAATGCGCAAGATGAGTTACGTGCATTTATAGAAAAAGCCGATATGCCTTGTGGCTGTACTTTGCTGGGACTTTCGGCTATACCAACTTCGCATCCTTTAAACAAAGGAATGTTAGGTATGCATGGAAATCTGGGGCCCAATGTCAAAACTAATGAATGTGATGTGTTGATTGCTGTAGGTATGCGCTTTGACGATCGTGTAACTGGAAAATTAGATACATATGCTAAACAGGCAAAGGTGATTCATTTGGATATTGACCATTCTGAAATAGATAAGAATGTAAAAGTGGATGTACCCGTATTAGGTAATTGTAAATATACGCTAGCTATGCTGACGCAACTTATCCGGAAGAATGAACATTCCGAATGGATTGATAGCTTTACTGAATATGAAAAGACGGAATATGAACATGTTATCAGTAAAGAAATTCATCCTGTTGACGGGGCGTTGAATATGGGTGAAGTGGTGCGTGCGGTAAGTGAGGCTTCGAACAACGAGGCTGTATTGGTGACAGATGTAGGACAGAACCAAATGATGGCTGCTCGTTATTTTAAATACAGTAAGAACCGTAGCATTGTAACTTCGGGTGGATTGGGAACGATGGGATTCGGTCTTCCCGCTGCTATAGGCGCTACTTTCGGTCGCCCGGATCGTACTGTATGCGTATTTATGGGGGATGGCGGTTTGCAGATGAATATTCAAGAATTGGGAACTATCATGGAGCAAAAAGCACCGGTAAAGATTATTTTATTGAACAATAACTATTTGGGTAATGTTCGTCAATGGCAAGCTATGTTTTTTGGTCATCGTTATTCATTTACTCCGATGTTGAATCCGGATTATATGAAGATTGCCGAGGCATATGAGATTCCTGCCCGCCGTGTTATGAAGCGTGAGGAATTGCAGGCTGCTATCCATGAAATGTTGACTACTGACGGGCCATTCCTGCTGGAAGCTTGTGTGATAGAAGAGGGAAATGTGTTGCCGATGACACCTCCGGGAGGCTCGGTGAATCAGATGTTACTGGAATGCTAATTTAATAATTATGGACAAGACATTATATACATTAATCGTTCATTCAGAAAATATCGCCGGTTTGCTGAACCAGATTACGGCAGTGTTTACTCGCCGCCAAATTAATATCGAAAGTCTTAATGTTTCTGCATCTTCCATCAAGGGGGTGCATAAATATACTATTACTGCTTGGACCACCCAGGATGTGATAGAAAAAGTGGTGAAGCAGATTGAAAAGAAAATAGATGTTTTGCAGGCACATTATTTTACTGATAGTGAGATTTATCAGCATGAGATTGCTTTGTACAAGGTTTCTACTCCTGAATTTCAGGAGAATCCTATGGCATCTAAAGTTATCCGCCGTTATAGTGCCCGCATTGTAGAAGTGAATCCGGTTTTCTCTATTGTTGAAAAGAATGGGATGAGTGAGGAAATTACTGCTCTTTATGAGGAGTTGCGCGGATTGGGATGTGTGTTGCAGTTTGTCCGTTCGGGACGTGTGGCCATTACTACCAGCTGTTTCGAGCGTGTGAACGAATATCTGACCCAACGCGAGGAAAAGTATCGCCAGCAAAAAACAGAATAATGATGAGTGAGAATAAAGTAGGAACATACAGATTTGTGGCAGAACCCTTTCACTGTGATTTCAGTGGAAAGTTGACCATGAGTGTGTTGGGTAATCATTTACTGAATTGTGCCGGCTTTCATGCTGCCGACCGGGGTTTCGGAATTGCTACGCTCAATGAGAATCATTATACATGGGTACTTTCCCGTTTAGCTGTAGAGTTAGAGAATATGCCCTGTCAATATGAGGGTTTCAGTATTCAGACATGGGTAGAGAATGTTTATCGTCTTTTTACAGACCGTAATTTTGCAATTTTGGACAAGGAAGGAAAGACTGTCGGATACGCCCGTTCTGTATGGGCGATGATCAGTATGGAAACTCGCAAACCTGCTGACCTGCTTACGCTTCACGGAGGTAGTATCATTGATTATGTATGCGATAAGAAATGTCCTATAAGCAAGCCCGGTCGTATTAAGGTGACAGAGAAAGCTCCGGTTTCTGAATACCAGACCAGATATAGCGATATTGATATTAATGGTCATGTGAACAGTATTAAGTATATAGAACATATTCTCGATTTGTTTCCTATAGAGTTTTTTAAAGAGAAACGGATTAAACGTTTTGAGATGGCTTATGTAGCTGAGAGTTATTATGGTGATATATTGAGTTTCTACCGCGAGGAAGTGGAGGAGAAAGAATATGATATAGAGGTGAAGAAGAATGGCACAGATGTTGTCGTTCGTAGTAAGGTGATATTTATTTAGAATCTAATTTTTAATTTTTAATTTATAATTTAAAATGGCACAATTGAATTTTGGCGGCGTTACAGAAACTGTAGTTATCCGCGATGAATTTCCTTTGGAAAAAGCACGTGAAGTATTGAAAGATGAAACAATCGCTGTGATCGGGTATGGTGTACAGGGACCGGGGCAGTCTTTGAATCTCCGGGACAATGGTTTCAATGTAATTGTTGGTCAGCGTCCGGGAAAAACATATGAAAAAGCAGTTGCTGACGGATGGGTTCCGGGTGAAACTCTGTTTGGTATTGAAGAGGCTTGTCAGAAAGCGACTATCGTAATGTGTCTGTTATCTGATGCAGCTGTTATGTCTGTATGGCCGACTATCAAACCTTACTTGACCCAAGGCAAGGCACTTTATTTCTCTCATGGCTTTGCCATTACTTGGAGTGACCGTACAGGGGTAGTTCCTCCTACTGATATTGATGTGATCATGGTAGCTCCTAAAGGTTCGGGTACTTCACTGCGTACCATGTTCTTGGAAGGTCGTGGCTTGAACTCTTCATACGCTATCTATCAGGATGTAACCGGTAAGGCTTATGAACGTACTATTGCATTGGGTATTGGTATCGGTTCAGGCTATTTATTCGAAACGACTTTCCAGCGTGAAGCAACTTCTGACCTGACAGGTGAACGCGGTTCTTTAATGGGGGCTATCCAAGGATTGTTGTTGGCTCAGTATGAAGTATTGCGTGAAAACGGACATAGTCCTTCTGAAGCATTTAATGAAACTGTAGAAGAATTAACCCAGTCATTGATGCCTTTGTTTGCTAAGAATGGTATGGACTGGATGTATGCTAACTGCTCTACCACTGCTCAGCGCGGTGCATTGGATTGGATGACCCCATTTCACGATGCTATCAAACCCGTAGTTGAAAAGTTATATCACAGTGTGAAGACTGGCAACGAGGCTCAGATTTCTATCGATTCTAACTCTAAACCCGATTATCGTGAAAAATTGGAAGAAGAATTGAAGGCATTGCGTGAAAGCGAAATGTGGCAGACTGCTGTAACCGTACGTAAACTTCGTCCTGAAAATAATTAATAGTTAGTATTTAATGTAGAAAGCGGGGATGCGATGAGGTATCTCCGCTTTCTTTTATATATATTAATGTTAGTGGTGTTGTTTATATCATGTGTAGTCGCTAATTTTGTGAAAACTTGACTTAGGCATGAATAATAGATTATCACTTTTATTAATAGGGTGCATATTTCCCTTTCTATCTTTTTATGCACAAAAGAACATGAATCTCCCGCCATATTATCCTACAGTAAAAGGTATTACGGATTATGCTATGTGGCAGCTCGTATATCCGGATTCTTTATTAAGGGCCAATATTGCAGGTGAAGCTGTGTGTACGCTCCGCATTGATAGTTTGGGGACTGTCCGTTGTAAATATATTGAAGCCACTCACCCCTTGTTTGCTAAGGCGGCCGAAGATGTGATTGAGGGTATGCGTGAATGGCAGCCTGCAAAGAAAGCGGGTAGAGATATAGATACTACTATCGTCTTTCATATTCCTTTTAATCCTGATGTTTACAGTGACCGCATTTGGCGGCAGCAGCAAGTTCTGGAATCTTGCAGAGGACAACTTGTCGATTCCATGCCTGTCTTTCCTGATGATATTCGTAGTCTTGTTATGGGAAATATGAGTTGGCCTGACGATAAAGTGGATAAAGCCGTCGCTATTTGCCGTTTTACGGTAAATGAAAAAGGAGAAATTGTGGATATCCGTGTGATAAAAGGTACTCATCCGGCTTTTGATAAAGAGTCCATACGTATTCTTTCTAATTTTCCCCGGTTGATTCCTGCTATGAAAAACAGAAAATCTGTGCCATATGATTATTTTTTAACTATGCGTTTTTGGAAAGAGGATCTGGAGCATTATTTATTATATAGGGAATGCGCACAGGAAGATTTGGAAAAGATCACTTGGGAGCCTTATAGATACTCTTCTTATCCCGGTGGTACTGTTGCTTTGACGCAATTTATTAATTCTCATCTGAAAATTACTCCCGAAATGAAGGCTACGGGAAAGCAGGGACGGGTGATTTATAGTTTCAATGTGGATATAGATGGTTCAATGAAAGATTTTCAGTTGGTGAGAGGACTTGATCCATTAATGGATGCCGAAGCATTGCGGGTACTTCAATTAGTGAATGAAAGATGGAGTACGGGGTATTATTTCAATTCAAAGAAATGGTATCGGGAGTTTTATGTGAATCAATTCACCATTCCAATTATTTTTAGTTGGTAGTGGTGGCAGAGGGCAGATACGCGGACTGCCCTCTGCGAAAATGATAGCATTATTAAAAGTGGATGAAATTTATTAGGTAGGATTCATGCTGTTTCATAATAGCGGGATGATTGTGATATAAATACCTGTAATAATTGCTGAAGTAATAACTCCCGATATATTGGCTCCTAGTGCATCTCCTAGGATAAATGAATCAGGATTGTCTTTACTGACAATCTTTTGTGCCACTTTGGCAGTAGTTGGTACGCAGCTTACAGCAGCAATGCCAATGACTGGATTATAATTTCCTTTCTTGATATAGTACATGATATATCCGCCTAAAATACCTCCGATACCTGATAGTAACAATGCCAACATACCTAGTATCAGCAATTTTAAGATTTTAGGATCTAGTAGCAGATGAGCGTCGCAAAGCACTCCTAATAATAATCCCAGCATAAAAGTAGAACCGTAAAGCAATGGACCGCTGACAAAATCATAAATATGTTTCATCCCTGATTCACGTACAGCCACTCCTAGAAATAGAGAGAAAAACAGGGGAGAGGCCACTGGAAAAAGGAAGCAGAGTACAGCGCAGAGTACCGCTGCGAAAGCAAGCTTTACCTTGGCATCGTAATTCTTCGGCGCTTTCTTTACGGTCATTTTGATGGAACGGAAACGTTTGGGAATCAGTAATTTAACCAAATAGGGATAACCGCCGTAAGTCAATCCTAAATAGAGATAAGCTACCACAGTAATCGGTACAAACAAATGCTTGGCTAATGCCAATGAAGTGAACAGTACCATCGGACCATCTGCACCTCCTACCATGGCTACAGAAGCACTCTCTTGTGCCGATAAGCCAAGTGCATTGGCAATTGGCAATGTGAGAAAGGTTCCTAGTTCTCCGCAAAGTGCCAGAAACAAACTAGCAAAAGGTTTTTGTAGCAGGAAACCTACATCTAGCAAGGTTCCGATTCCCATGAAGACGAAACAAGCGATGAGTCCATTACTGAATGTGAGGGTGTAAACCGGTTGCAGAAAATCTATTTGCATGGTATTCATCAATTCGTCTGTATCCGAGAGCATGGGATCAAGAAAAAGATTGCCTAGATTTCCATCCGGCATGATTAATGTTCCACAATTGATGGCTATCATACCGAGTCCCATTGGAATCATGACCATGGGTTCCAATATTCCTTTCCAACCTAGATAAATGAGTAGAAATCCCAAAAGAATTAAAAAAACGCGCGCACAGGCAAGGAACCAACCGCTTTCTATCATTGTACCAATGCCTTGGAAAAGTATTCCAAAATCTATATTTTCCATATCTAATTGTTGATTTTCAGGTTATTTATTCATTGAAAGATTCTTTTTCACATGAGTGCTTTTTTGTTGCTGATTATGCATTTCCTCCCGTTTCTTAAGGTAGATCATCTTTGTGTCCGGATAGTAATAATCTATCAGATTTAATTGGGATGCTCCATGACTGACACCATGGTAGTAACCACCTTCCTGTTTTCCTCTCAGATCGCTGTTCATTCCTCGGTTCCAGTTTTCACGGCTGTCTCCTAGAGCTTCCATCTCTTCTGGAGAATTATTCCATACTAATTGGATAAAACGGGCACGTGCTTTTTTGATTTTTCTTAAACGTTGAAGTTCCAATAGGTGGGAGCTATAGAAATCCATAGAATCTGCTGCCAGCGCTATTCCTTTAATAATAGCAGCGACAAAAAAACCGATGAGGAAAGTAAGCCCCATCATGGCCAATGTGGATAAAAATAAGTGTAGCATTATAATATAAATGTGATTTAGTAGGTAAAATAGTATTAAATTCCGAGTTATAGTGATATTCACATCGTAGTGTCACACATATATGTATACACGCCGATAGAATAATTTCAATCCGGAATGATAATGATCAAGAATAAGTAAGAGGAAATAGTTGCTAAATCAAAATATGTCCTAATGTGTAAATGAAGTATTTACACGAGGATTTTACATAATTAATGCTAGGATATAGGCTATTAAATTTTTGTTCAGGTAGAAGAATACGGTAATGGCAAAGTACTTTGATTGTAGATAAGGGTTTTGATGTTTTGGTAAACATCGGAGTACGTAAAGTGAAACATAAAAGATTTACTTCGGATAGTTTCACATTAGGAGCGTCATATCGTTTTTCTGTAGATAATTGGCGATAGGAATTCGTATCATCCGAAAGCATGGATATAGAAGATATGACTTCTGGCGGGCATTCGCGGATAATTCCTCCTTTATTTGTACTATTAAAGCTACATAACAAAAGGATACACGTACATATAGCAATAAAATACTTCATAATTACTGTTGCAAACATAATGATAAAAATGGGAATACGGAACGTAAACGAATAGATTTTATAAATTATTTCATCTTTAATTTTTGCGAAAATAGGAATAAGACAAAACAGGCTGTATCGACGAATTTTCGATACAGCCTGTTTTGTCTTATTGATAACTTTCTGATATTAGAAATATAAGTAACGGTCGTCTTTTACATCAGCTTTCTTATACAGGTCATTGATGAAACTGCTAGCATAACGCCCTGCCATATTGGACAAGTTGTTTTCTTCATTCTTGGCATCAAATTCTTCTGCACTCTTTTCTTTGTTGTAAACCTGAATCATGTAAACACCTGCATTACCTTTGATAGGACCAGTTAACTTATTTATTTCAGCTTTACTTGCATAAGCACCTAAAGCTGGTTCGCTAGCGCGAGTTACTGAAACATATGCCGGAGCAGAAAAAGTTATATGTTTTACAGAATCGCTAACTGCATTTGCCATACTTTTTACTTGGTCAATGCTGCTTGCACTTTTCATTTCAGCTATCAGTTTTTCAGCTTTTTTATCTTTGATGATTTCTGCTTTCAGCATGTCGGCAACAAGATTAATATTACGATATCCGGCAGGATTAATCTTTTCAAGAGCAACTACCATCAAGTGATCGTTTTCACCACATTCATACAATGGGGACACTTCACCTTCCTTGGCTGCAAAAATCCATTTCAACGCTTCACGAGTTCCTTTTACACCACCCACACGGTGTTCTGCGCTACGGAAATCAGCACGTTCTAACAAGCGATATCCGCTTTCTTCTGCATTGGCAATAATTTTATCCATTGTAGTGTTCTGTGCTACGAATTGACTGAAATCATTGTATGCTTTGTTGTATGTTTCTTTGCTAAATTCAACCGGACGTTTAATCACTGCAACTTTATATTTATCTTTCATAGCTTTTTTGTCCAATACTTGAAGAATAACGTTAGCTTGTCCGATCTGAAGATTGGTTAATTCTTTGACATTAGAGTTTATCAATGTGTTAATGTATTTAGCATTGTCTGCATCTAATGCAGCACCTTCATAGTTGCGTGCAGTCAACCAAGTCGCTTCACCTGTCTGACCATATTTTTTTGCAATATCAGTAAAGTCTGCTCCACCTTTCAGTGCATTAAAAATACTATCGGCTAAAGTTGCGGTTTTAGCAGCATCTTCGGCATATACCTGAATTTGACGATATTGGATTGAGTCGGGAGCTGTCTGTTTGGCAATAATTTTAAAAGCATTATATGAATCATCTGCTTGGTTATAGTAAGGACCATATACTTCGTTGATAGTTACAGAGTCCAAACGAGCAACTACATCATTAGGATATACAGTCTTGTTGATTGCAATTTCAGAAAAAGGAACTACAGAACCGGTGGAACGGATGAATGTGTTCATGTCTGCAGCAGTACCTAGCTGGGTAGCGTATTCGGTTACTTCGTTTAATACCTCTTTGCGATCTTCGTCAGATGGAGTAACCAATACATCAATATATTTGATGTTACGAGTTTCAACAGGCTGTTCAAAAGAACCTTTTTTCTTGTTATACAGATCTTTGATTTCACTATTTGAAACTGTAATAGTTGAATCGCTGATAGAAGAATAGGGAATTGCAGCTAATAAAACGTCTGATTGTTCAGTACGTGATATAAAAGCATCTTCAGCTGCAACCGGATTTGAAATCAATGATTTTGCAATCAGGTTCTGATATTTTTCAGCTAAAGTGGATTGTATCAAAGTCTTTTCAATAAAATTCCAAAAAGCTCCCATCTTTTGATAGTATTCTACATATTGTGCAGGCATTTTGCTTGCGTCCAGATGAGCGTAATCCACTAGGAATTTTTTCAGCATATCTTTGTCGAAAGCACCGGTTTGCGGATTGCGGAACGGGGTTTGCATCAACAATGGGTTAGTACCTTCCTCGATGATTGCTTGAACTTCAGCTTTGCTGACGGTCAACCCCAATTTTGCAGCTTCCGCTGCGATTAATTGGTTATTTACGTAAGATTGCCATACTTGGTCTTTCACTTGAGTCAGTTGGTCGTCATTTAATGCAGAAACACCTTGTGTCAATTTTATGACTTCTGTGTATTCATCTACCATTTTTTGATACTCTTGTGCTGTAAGTGTTTTTCCATTTACTTCACCTACGTCTTGTTTACCCTGATGTGGTTGGAGAACCTTCCATGCGTCTCCGGCAATGAATGCGAAGAGGGCAAGTCCGATTACAACGACCAACAGAGGGCCTTTACTTCTGATTGTTTGTAATGTTGCCATTTAATTTTACTATTTTTGTTTATTGTTTTTTTATACTTCATAGATTTAGCGCACGAAGATACAAAAAATGCAGCTTACAAGCTATTTTATTGTGAAAAAAATCTGTTATTCGATTACTTTCAACTTTACTAATTCAATTCTTGTTGCTGTTACTTTAATTATTTTGAAATGGAATTTATCGAAAATGATCTCTTCATGTATTTTGGGGAAACTTTGGTATTGGTGCAGGATGAGTCCACCGATAGTTTGGTAATCATCATTTTCCGGTAGGTCAAGTGAGAACAATTCATTGGCTTTTTCTATTTCCAGACGTCCGGAAAGGATGTATTCATTGTCACCGACGGATTTGGCAATGTAAGAAGTTGTATCATGCTCATCTTCTATTTCGCCGAAAATTTCCTCCACTAAATCTTCTAGCGCCACGATGCCGGATGTACCTCCGAATTCATCGACTACTACAGCTAAGGATTTCTTTTGTTGCATAAATAATTTCATCAGCTTATGCGCTCCCATCGTTTCAGGAGCAATAGGCAATTGGCGGACACTCTTAGTCCAGTCTGTCTGTTCACGAAACATTTCAGAGGAATGTATATAACCTATAATATTGTCAATGTTTTCTTTATAGACAATAATTTTACTTATTCCGCTTTCAATGAAGCGGGCTTTTAATTCTTCTATGGGAGTTCCATATTCGATAGCAACAATTTCGGTTCTAGGTACCATACAATCCTTAATTCTAATATTCGAAAAATCTAGTGCATTTTGGAATATCTTGACTTCGGTGTCTATGTCTTGTTCATTTTGAGCATCTTGTATACTACTTTGAATAAAGTAATCTAGGTCGACTTTAGTAAAAGCTTTTTCATTAGCTTCTTTATTTGTTTTAATGCCTACAATGTAAAGTAATATATTGGATATTCCCGAAGCAAACTTGCTGATGGGATAGAGTAAGACATAGCAAATGTAAGTGGGAACTGCAAAAATATTCAGAGTGAAATTGGGGTTAATCTTAAATAAGGTTTTAGGTAGGAATTCTCCTGTGACCAAAATGATTAATGTGGAAATAATTGTTTGGATTAGTACTAATAAAAAGTGGTTGTCTATCAATCCTGACAACAAGTTTTGTTCAATGACTTGTGCCATCAATATACCGTAAATAACTAAAGCGATGTTGTTTCCTACCAACATGGTAGAGATAAAATTGTTCGGATTATGAAAGAAGATGGAAAGTATACGTGAATTTATGCTTTGGTTGTTACGATCCATTTCAAAACGTAATTTATTGGATGAAACAAAGGCTATTTCCATTCCGGAAAAAAAAGCGGAAAAAGCCATTGTAATAAGAATCTGTATAATAATACCCATAATAGTGAGTGAATTAGCGTATCGAATCAGTTCTAGTGCTATTTGCAACAGCTTTTGTACTGTCTGCTGGTGCTGTATCTTCTACAGTGAAAATACCTGTGTTATTATAAATTTGATATTCTGTCATTTGCTGGTTAGATTCAAATCCATAACCGGTAATGATTTTATCTTCTTGTTCAATGCGGATAAATTTGTCAGAATAGACCCTTTCCTGCTTTTCATCCCAAAAGAGCAGATCTGTGTCAAATTTGTCGCCTCTTTGGCTGCGGATATGCACATTGCTTCTCAATTCCCAAAGTTTCTTTTTCTCGTAGTAATAAGCTGTATCGGCTTTTATGCTGGCATCAATATGGAATAGGGAATCAAATTTTTCCAAATAAACTCCTTTTTCAAATGCCCAATAAGGAGGATTCTTTTTATCATAAATTTCCCATTCTTCTGTGATAATTTTGTAGCGGGTGATACCGGAATCGGATATAAGGGTAGTAACTCCCAATGTTTTCATGCTGGGCAACGAATCTCTTTCTGTAATAGCTTCTGCCAGATTCTTTTCGCCTCTTGAGCATGCTGGAAATAAAACAAACATAACAGTTGTCCAAACGGCAACTGTTATGTTTAAGAATATAAAGTGTGATTTTTGTTCTTTTTCAGACGACATAATTATCTGATAGTTGTTGTTTCACCAATCCATCCGCCGATTGTAACAGAGTCACCTTTCTTTAAACTGAGGAAGAACAAATCAGCATCTTTGGGGGTATGGGCTGCATAAGTACTAATTAGTTTGTTTGCTTCTTCAGCAACACTAGGATCTACGCTTTTTGCTTTTTGCAATTTGTCGATAACTGCAAAATAAGTGCATTTGTTCAATGCTGCTTCATCACTCCAATTAGGACTTGATGCATACATGTTAGCAATCAAAATGTAAGGTTTACCGTTGTTGCCATCTAACGAGATCGCTTTCAGTGCATATTGTTTTGCTTTGCTCAACTGTTTCTTACTAAATAAAATGGCAGCGGTTTTATATGCATAATCAGCTTTCTTTAATTGGTCTTGTTCTAAATTGATAGCTTGATCAAAATAGTCGATACATTTGTCCATATCGCCTTTCTTATAATACATGTATCCGCAACCTACAGCCGTTTCTGCTGTCGGTTCGATGGCATGTGCAGCTTCAGATGCAGCAAAGTAAGCTTCTTGTTCTGTACAGTTTAACATCTGCATTACAGAGATAACCTGTTTCAGATAATCCAAATTAGTCTTGTTTTGCTCAACTTTCGGAGCATAAATTGCTTGTAAATTATCACAAGTTGCCACACCACTATTAATGAAGAATGCGTCAATATTGTCTTTTGCCACTTTCAATAATTTTTTGTCATTTTCCTTTGTAGCGGCTTTCAAAGCTCCATCAGCAACTCCTGATGCAAATAAATAATCTTGAATGAATTGTTCTTTGTATGATTCATCACTTTTCATTTTACGGGCAGCTGCATCCATGAACTCTTGTAATACAAAGTAGTCAGAGTTTTCTTTTTCAAGTTCAATGGCTTCTTTGAACATGTTATATGCTTCATTCATGTCTTGGCCACCCATTGTGAAGTAGTCATGGGCCTTCATACCGATGATTGAGCCTTTTGTAGCATCTCTTTTAACCAACTTGTTCAAATCGTCCAGATATTGGATGCGTTGGTCGTGAACTTTCATCAGTTCGTTAAAGTATTGTTTTTGTTTAGCTGCATCTTTTTCACCGGCTATTAAGGCACGAAGAATTTTTGCACCATTAGTATAAGTGCTTACTTGAGCTTTGGGGGCTTCTGTAAATACACTCATCCAAGGAGTGTAAGCATCCTTGAAATTGTTAGTCTTAACATACTCAGTGTAAATACTGATATTTTTCAAGCATCGGATACTGTCTTCACCATGTCCGAATCTTGATCCGTCTGACGCTCCGGTCTGAGCGAAAGAAGCTGTCGTACCTAAGGAAAGAACGAACAGCGCTGTTACCATCTTCATTTTCATCGTATATAAATTTAGTTGTTGTTATTTATTTGCTTCTCTCCATTTTATTAATCAACTTTCCACTTCATGAACCAACGTTCATTGAAAGTAAGTCCAATATTGATTCTCAAATAATTTTCTTCCATTAATCCTTTAAATTTAGGACTGACTTTAATGTATTGCCCGGAAATGTTCAGCATAGATTTACTTTGGAACATGGGAAGTCCAAACCCAATACTGACACCATATTCGCGTGCACCGTCTTGGAAACTGGTTGTTCCTGTGTCCGGACTAGTATAGCTGACCTTATTATAAGGACTTGAACAATAGGCCCCCATACGGTAACGAATACGTTTCAGATAGTTGTGGCTGATATAACTTGGTACGAATTCCGCACCAAAAGCTATTTTTGTACGGCTATTCATTTCCACACTTTCTTTATTGAACTTACTCCAAGCTAGATCGGCTGTATTCCACTTTTGTAAAGTATAGTCAACCCCTATAGTTAAGCGGTTATCATATACATATGTAAGCCCTATACCAAATGTATGTGGCATTTTAAACGGATTCGGAATAGTATCGCCAGTTTGTGACTGTACATAGATAGAACCATTACTTTCCGCACCTGTTTGATGATACTTATATGCATCTCCGTGCAAGGTACGTCCCAAGGTATAAACAGCACCTATATTAATAGTGTTTTTTTTATTTAACTTATAAGTATACTGTAAACCAAAATCTAATTTATAATCACTGATAGAAAATTTGTCTAATTTAATACTACGTGTATCTGTCGCTCCAATAGTTGTCATGGATTGATGAGTAATATCTCCATAAAGATACGAAAAATTTGCACCAACAGACAAATTATTAAAAACTTTATAACCTAATCCTATGAAAACTTGATGAAAACCTCCGTCGCCATCATAAGATTCGCTCCACTTCCCGTTATTGTTAACATCCTCAAAATCATGTGTTTTGGAGATGCTGTAACCTACTGTGGAAAATGGAAGAAACCCAACTGTCATCCCCATTTTTTCCCATAGGCGAAATTGCATAGCCAAATAATCAAAGCTTGAATTTTTAGCATTGGTTTTTACATTACCATCCTTGAAGTTCGCATTTTGAAGGGTCATTCCTGCATCGAACAAGAATGTCAATGAATCGATGGCTGTATAAGATGCCGGATTAGATGCGTTGATTTGGTAGCCGTTTCGCAAGCCGTATGCTATTCCTCCCATCGCTTTACTGTTACCAAAATTTTGATCAGCTAACTGACCAAAGCCGTAGCGTGTATAGGGAGAATTTGTGCTTGTTTGGGCTACGGCTAGCCCTGTGACTGTGAGTAATATTGACGCACTAATCAGTCTTTTATAGTTTATCATTATAGCTTAATATTCTGTTTAAACCTTTCAATACTAAAAATCTATCTGCAAAGATGATACTTTTTAATTTTGTATCAAAAGAAAATTCATCTCCGCCCGTTAAAAAAACCAAAAGTCCCGGATAATTCTTTTGAAGATGGGTGATATACCCGCTCATTTCAAATTCCATTCCGCGAATGACCCCTGCCCGGATAGCTGTTTCTGTAGATTGCCCATACATCGGAACTTCTCCTTTGGCGCTTACTTTGGGGAGTTTGTCGGTGAATATGTTCAATGCTTTGAAACGCATACGCATTCCTGGAGAAATATTGCCCCCATGATAGGATCCGTCGGCATCGATAAAATCGTATGTAACACAGGTCCCTGCGTCAATAACCAGTACATCGTGTCCAGGCTTCAGCCAGTTTGCTGCAACCACAGCTGCTAAACGGTCCATACCCAGTGTTTGAGGCGTTTTATATAAATTAGTGATAGGAACAGGGGTTTCATGACTTAATTCGATGATATTAAAAGGCAATCTTCCCAGTTGGCGCCGGATAGTATTGCTTAGTGTTATGACAGAAGCTATGATACCTCGTTTCAAGGGGTATCGAGAACAAAGCATCGGGAGACAATCTAAAGAATGATTGGAGCCACGAAATACTTCAACTAACTCGCCTTTGTCAAATATAGCCAATTTAGCTACTGAGTTTCCTATGTCGATTATTAAATTCACAACTTTGCTTTTTCGGCTGCAAAGTAACGTAAAAAATAAATAGGAATAGCAATAAAAAATGGTATTTGTGAGGAATTAATTAATATTTAGGTGTACTTTTGCATCGGTAAACAGAAAATGGATTTTATGAATAAATTAATTATAGCATTGATTTTGTTATTCTTTTCCTTGAGTCAATCGATTAGAGGTCAGGAGGATAATATAAAGGTGAGTCTGATGACTTGTGCTCCCGGTACAGAAATATATGCTTTGTTCGGGCATACGGCATTGCGCTATGAGGATACGGCACGTGGAGAGGACTGGGTGTTTAATTATGGTATGTTCAGCTTTAATACTCCCCGTTTTATCTATCGTTTTGTCAAAGGAGAGACTGATTATGAATTGGGCGTAACCCGTTATCCTTATTTTGAAGGTAGTTATGCTATGCGTGGTTCCTCGGTCTATCAGCAGACATTGAATTTGACTATTTCGGAAAAACAGAAACTCAGAAGATTGCTGGAAGAGAATTATCTGCCGAAGAATAGGGTTTATCGTTATAACTTTTTCTATGATAATTGCACTACACGTGCGCGTGATATAATAGAAAAGTGTATTGAAGGAAAGGTTGTTTATTCTGAAGGAAAAGAGAGACTCTCTTTTCGGGATATTGTCCATCAATATACTAAAGGGCACGAATGGGATGAGCTGGGCATTGATATGTGTTTGGGCAGTGAAGCTGATAAGCCTATTGATACGCGTAAGCAGATGTTCGCTCCTTTTTATATGTTGGAGGCAGCAAAAAAAGCAACTATAGTAGTAGGTGACAGCGTGCGTCCTTTGATTCTGCATGAAAAAAAGGTAGTGGATGTAGAACCAGAGGACGTTAGGGAAGGCTTTCCGTTGTCACCCATGGTGTGTGTCTTTATTTTAATAGGAGTTACTTGCTTTGTAGGGTGGTTGCAGTTTAAAATCAGGAAAATAATCTGGATTTGGGATTTGCTTCTTTTCGGTGTACAAGGATTGGCGGGATGTGTCATCACTTTCTTGGTCTTTTTTTCTACTCATCCTACGGTAGGGTCCAATTGGCTTATCCTTTTATTGAATCCTATCCCTTTAATTTATCTTCCGGTTATGGTTTATCGAGCTATAAAAGGTAAAAAAGACTACTATCATACAATAAATATAGTGTGCTTAACATCTTTTATGATGATAATGCCGTTTATACAGCAAAAATTCAACGTAACGGTATTACCTTTGGCACTGTGTTTGTTAATATGTTCTGCAAACCACGTTTTATTATATTACAGACAAAACAATAAATGAAAGGACGCATCTTAACTTCTCTTTTGACTGTTATCGCATTAACAGGGTTGCAGGCACAGAACATTCCTGCGGTCCCTAGGTTAGTGGTCGGATTGACTATTGACCAATTGCGGACTGATTATATAGAGGCTTTTTCGGCTTTATACGGTGAACGTGGTTTTAAGCGGTTGTGGAAAGAAGGACGGATTTATCGGAATGCCGAATATGATTTTATTAATGTAGATAAGTCATCAGCTGTGGCGGCCATTTATTCTGGTACTACACCTTATACCAACGGAATCGTGGGGGATAACTGGATGGACCGCAGTACTCTTCGAGTCCTTAATTGTGTGGACGATGCTGATTTTATGGGCATTTATACTTCAGAGTCTACTTCTCCGCAGAAAATGAAGGTGTCGACTTTGACAGATGAGTTGGTAATAGCCACACAAGGAGTAGCTGAAGTTTATTCTATCGCTCCTACACGTGAAATGGCGGTGTTAGCTGCCGGCCATGCTTCGAAAGGTGCATTCTGGTTGAATGATGAAACAGGAAAATGGAGTGGCAGCACATATTACGGTATATTTCCTGCATGGGTGACTACTTATAATGACCGTGAAGGACTAGATTTCCGTATCGGCAATATGTCGTGGGCGCCTTATTTGCCTGTGACTGTCTATAAATATTTGACTAGCGAGAACAAACAAGTTACGTTCAAGCATAATTTCGATGATGAACGGAAAAATAAATACCGTAAATTGAAAACAAGTCCCTATGCTAATGATGAGGTAAACCGTTTGGTTAATGCTTGTTTGAGTAATACTTCCATTGGAAAGGATGCTGTTCCGGACTTTTTGTCACTAGCATATTATGCCGGGAATTATGATCATAAGGCTCCTGCAGAACTCCCGATGGAAATGCAGGATACATATGTACGCTTGGATAACAGTATTGCTGAATTATTGGAATTGATAGACCGGAAAGTTGGTTTGAACAATACTTTATTCTTTATAACCTCTACAGGATATGCTGACACAGATCCTGTTGATCCTCCTCAATATAAAATACCGGGTGGAGAATTCCATATTGAACGTTGTTCTGCTCTGTTAAACCTTTATTTGGCTGCTATTTACGGTGAAGGGCAATGGGTGGAGGCACATTTTGAGCAACAAATATATTTGAATCATAAGCTGATAGAGCAGAAACAACTGAATATGTCCGAGATATTGAACCGTGCGGCAGAATTTTTGGTACAGTTCAGTGGGGTGAAAGATGTATATTCTTCACAACGTTTACAATTGGGGGCGTGGACTCCTACCATTGATAAAATAAAGAATTACTATAACCCGATATGTTCTGGAGACTTGTGGATAGAAGTTTTACCAGGTTGGACTGTGTTCCGTGAACATTCGCTTGATACGCAGGTGCAACGCTATTCGTATGCGTCGGCTCCATTGATTTTCATTGGGAACGGAATAAAACCGGAAATAATCCATGCGCCTGTAAAAATAGGTAATATAGCACCCACCGTAGCTCATTATATGCGTATTCGTGCTCCTAATGCAGCCGTTCTGGCACCAATGACAGACATCAGAAAATAATATTAAGGAGAGAAGTGCAAATTAATCTGCATTTTATTGTAACTTTGCATTTTCAAAAGTAATCAAATTAGAAAATAATAAAAACAAAAAAATACAATGGGATTTAATGAATTTATTGGCAAATTATTTGGAAATAAGGCCACTCGTGACATGAAAGAAATCAAGCCATGGGTTGATAAAGTAAAGGCTGTTTATCCGGAAATTGCCAAATTGAGCAATGACGAGCTTCGTGCAAAAACAGTAGAATTAAAGAAATACATTTCTGATTCGGCTGCAGAGGAACAAAAGAAGATAGAAGAATTGAAAGGTACTATCGAAACTACAGAACTGGAAGATCGTGAGGGCATCTTCGCGCAGATAGACAAACTGGAAAAAGAAGTGCTGGAAAAATATGAAAAGGCACTGGATGATGTACTTCCGCAGGCTTTTGCCATTGTAAAAGACACTGCACGCCGTTTCTCTGAAAATCCGGAATTGATTGTAACCGCTACCGATTTTGACCGTGAATTGGCTGCTCAAGGAAAAGATTTTGTGCGTATTGAGGACGATAAAGCTATTTGGCAGAACCATTGGATTGCTGGTGGCAATGACATGGTATGGAGCATGGTGCATTACGATGTACAGTTATTCGGTGGCGTAGTGTTACATAAAGGCAAGATTGCCGAAATGGCTACTGGTGAAGGTAAGACGTTAGTGGCCACTTTACCTGTATTTTTGAATGCACTGACCGGTAATGGTGTACACGTAGTTACTGTTAATGATTACTTGTCAAAACGTGACTCGGAATGGATGGGGCCATTGTATCAGTTCCATGGATTGAGTGTGGACTGTATTGATAAACACCAGCCTAATTCAGATGCACGCCGCAGAGCTTATATGGCCGATATCACTTTCGGCACGAATAATGAATTCGGTTTCGATTACTTGCGTGACAATATGGCTGTCAGTCCAAAAGACTTGGTGCAGCGTAAACATAATTATGCTATTGTCGATGAGGTGGACTCTGTATTGATTGACGATGCTCGTACTCCGTTGATTATTTCCGGTCCTGTTCCTAAAGGTGAGGATCAGTTGTTTGAACAACTTCGTCCTTTAGTAGAGCGTCTGTTTGAAGCTCAGAAAAAGTTGGCTACCCAATATTTGGCCGATGCCAAACGCTTGATTGCATCGGATGACAAGAAAGATCAGGAAGAGGGATTTTTGGCATTGTTCCGTAGTCATAAGGCACTCCCCAAAAATAAGCCATTAATCAAGTTCCTAAGTGAACAAGGTATTAAGGCAGGTATGCTGAAGACCGAGGAAATTTATATGGAACAGAATAACAAGCGTATGCCTGAAGCCACTGATCCATTGTATTTCGTAATTGATGAAAAGCAAAACAGCGTAGATTTGACCGATAAAGGTATCGACCTGATTACAGGAAATGCGGCAGATCCTACTTTATTCGTTTTGCCTGATATTACTTCCCAATTGTCTGCTTTGGAAAATGAGACAGATCTGACAGAAGAAGAAAAGCTGGCCAAGAAAGATGAACTGATGACAAATTACGCTATCAAGTCTGAACGCGTACACACTATCAACCAGTTGCTGAAGGCTTATGCTATGTTCGAAAAGGATGACGAATATGTTGTAATCGACGGACAGGTTAAGATTGTTGACGAACAGACAGGACGTATTATGGAAGGCCGTCGTTATTCTGACGGTTTACATCAGGCTATTGAGGCCAAAGAAGGCGTGAAGGTGGAAGCTGCTACCCAGACTTTTGCTACCATCACTTTACAGAACTATTTCCGTATGTATCATAAATTGTCGGGTATGACCGGTACAGCGGAAACGGAAGCGGGAGAACTTTGGGATATTTATAAATTGGATGTCGTTGTTATTCCGACGAATCGTCCTATTGCCCGTAAAGATATGAATGATCGCGTTTATAAGACAAAACGTGAGAAGTATAAAGCTGTTATCGAAGAGATTGAAGAAATGGTGAAAGAAGGACGTCCTGTTCTGGTAGGTACCACTTCGGTGGAAATCTCTGAAATGTTGAGCAAAATGCTTGCTATGCGCAAGATTGAGCATAATGTGTTGAATGCGAAACTGCATCAAAGAGAGGCGGATATTGTGGCACAGGCAGGTCAGAAGAGTATCGTGACTATTGCTACTAACATGGCAGGTCGTGGTACCGACATTAAGCTGAGTCCGGAAGTGAAAGCTGCGGGCGGTTTGGCTATTATCGGTACGGAACGTCATGAAAGTCGCCGCGTGGACCGTCAGTTGCGTGGTCGTGCCGGTCGCCAAGGGGACCCGGGTTCATCTGTGTTCTTTGTATCATTGGAAGATGATTTGATGCGTTTGTTCTCTTCAGATCGTATTGCCAGTGTAATGGATAAACTTGGCTTCAAAGAAGGTGAGATGATTGAACACAAGATGATTTCAAATTCCATTGAACGTGCGCAGAAGAAAGTGGAAGAAAATAACTTCGGTATTCGTAAACGCTTGCTGGAATATGATGATGTGATGAACAAACAGCGTGTGGCTGTTTATACCAAACGTCGTCATGCCTTGATGGGTGAGCGTATCGGTATGGATATCGTGAATATGATTTGGGATCGTTGCGCTTATGCTGTAGAATTGGGCGACTTTGATAATGTGAAGATGGAAATATTGCAGACATTGGCAATGGAAGTACCATTCACAGAAGAGGAGTACAACAAGATGAGAAAAGAAGATCTTGCAGAGAAAACCTTTGAAGCGGCAATGAACAACTTCAAGCGCAAGACAGACCGTATGGCCCAGATTGCCAATCCCGTTATCAAACAGGTATATGAGATGCAAGGACATATGTATGAAAACATCATGATTCCTATTACTGATGGCAAGCGCTTGTATAATATTTCTGTTAACTTGAAAGCGGCTTATGAAACAGAAGGTAAAGAGATTGTGAAATCATTTGAGAAGGCGATACTGCTTCATACTATTGATGATGCTTGGAAAGAAAATCTGCGTGAGCTGGATGAACTGAAACATTCTGTACAGAATGCTAGCTATGAGCAGAAAGACCCGTTGCTGATCTTTAAGTTGGAATCGGTCAATTTGTTTGACAACATGGTACATAAGATCAATAATAATACCATCTCTGTATTGATGCGCGGACAAATCCCGGTTCAAGAACCGGAACAAGTTCGTGAGGCTGCTCCCGAACCGCAGACTCCTCGCCAACAGTATAGAGAGGAGAAGCAGGATTTAAGTGATCCTCACCAGCAAGCTGCTGCCGAACGTGATACTCGTGAGGTAAAGCGTGAGCCGGTTCGTGCAGAGAAGACAGTAGGTCGTAACGATCCTTGTCCTTGCGGAAGCGGTAAGAAATACAAGAACTGTCACGGGCAAAATGCGTGATAAATAACGATTATTATAGAAACGTCCGGGGCGAATTTACTACCCGGACGTTTTTTTTATTCCTTTTAACTCACTTCTTACGTAAATAAGCGTATTTTTGTTCCCTAAGAAAAAATGATAATATGAAAAGATCCGTTTCATTAATAATTCTAGTTGCTGGGACGCTTCTTGCTTCCTGCAGCAGTTTGCAGACCATATCTTTTGATCAGTTACAGGCAGCCGATGTCAGTTTTCCAGATGCTGTGAGAAAAGTGGCTGTGATAAACAATATGCCTGTACTGAAAACTAAAGATAATCATGAAATACTGAGCAGCGAATTGGAAGGCGATGGTAAAGTGGCATCCGAAGCTTTGGCAGAGAATATTGCCAATGTGAATTATTTCGATCAGGTCATTATCTGTGATTCTGTATTCCGGGCACAGGATAAAGTGCCACGGGTTAATGTCATTCTGACCAATGAGGAAGTACGGAAACTGAGCGAGGATTTGGGGGTGGATATGATATTGTCTTTTGATCGTATTCATATTCAGACTAAGCCCGGCGTACTGTTCTATCCGGATTTTCCTATGCCTATAGATGCTGTAGATGGAATTATATCTCCGATTGTTAGAGTATACATTCCCAATCGTGATAAACCTTTGTTTGTAGTTGCCAAGCAAGATACCATTTCCTGGGAAATAGAATCAGCTCTTTCTGACCGGAAGATAGTAAAAGAAGCTTCGGAATATGCCGCTTCTATTCCAGTAGAACATCTGTTGCCACATTGGGATGAGGTGGCTCGTTTTTATTACGATGGCGGGAATATTGAAATGCGTGATGCCGGTGTATATCTTCGTGAGAACAATTGGGATGAAGCGTATAGTCAGTGGAAGATAGCCTATGAGAAGAGAAAAGGCCAGCAAAAGATGAAAGCGGCTTTTAATATTGCACTATATTATGAAATAAAGGATAATGTAGAACAGGCCAAGGAATGGTTGGGTAAAGCGAAGAAATTGGTGAAATCAGGCAGCAGGGATGAACAATTGATAGCCTTTTATTCATTGGAGTTAGAGAAAAGAGAGAGTAAGCTATCCCAATTAAGAATACAAATGAAACGTTTTGATGATAATTTTTAGAGAATAAGTGTTGAGAGAAAGATTTTTTTTGTACTTTTGGATATAAATAATATATAAAATTGATTTTGGTATGAAATTCAGTGCACAGTCACATGCTTCTATTGCGTCTTCGCTCCGGGAAGCGGTTGATAAATATATAGCGGATGGAGAGAGAACAGTAGTCACCGATATCCATTTGCAACCTAAGCAGGACAGTGGTGAATTAGTTATTTTTAATGATGATGACGAAGAATTGTCACGTACCATAATTGAAGAGTGGGTGGATTATAGTGAAGATGATTTTTATACAATAGTAGAGCGTATACTTCGTGGGGAGATCAACGCATTGAAAGATACGGGAGTTTTGGATAAGTTAGCTATAATGAAGCCTTATTCTTTTGTTTTAGTTGATGAGGATAGGGAAACTGTAACCGAACTTTTATTGATAGATGAGGAAGACACTTTATTACTGAATGATGAACTTTTAAAGGGTTTGGATGAAGAATTGGATGCATTTTTAAAAGACTTGCTTGAAAAATAGATAAAATAATAGAAGTATCGGGATAGTAAAGTTCCCGATGCTTTTTTATATCATAGGAGAGGAAAATGATTTTTCAAGAATGGTGTTTAAAATATTGTTTTCTCATCCATCGGTCAAAAATAATGAATAAGGGTATAGTTATGATGAATAGCAGATAAATGAGAGGTATTTGTATTTTTAAAACATGACTAAATGCATGATACATAGTTGCTTTAAGATGCTTTCCAAAATAAATATACAGACCGATGCTGCTGCTTATTATTAAGAATAGAGAAGCAGCAATAGTAGCTAGTAACATCTTTCTCTCCTGTTTCTTTTCACGTAAGAGTATAGCTTCCTCTACTTTCTGCATGGTGCGGAAAGTAAAATTGGAGGTCAGCCGGAATTGGGGCTGTTCTTTTACAGCCTTCATTAATCCTTTATCTTTTTGTTTCTCGTTCATTCTGCTTCTGTTATGAGTATATATAATTTTTTTCTTATTCGATGCAATTTTACTTTTGCATTGCTTTCCGTCAGTCCCAGGATAAGGGCGATTTCACCGATAGTTTTCTCTTCATTATAAAATAGGGAAATCAAGGCGCGTTCTTCTGCATCCAGTTTCTTGATGGCCTTATTGAGTTTTCCTACCCGTTCCCCGCTTTCATCATTCAGGGCATCGTCTATTTGCTGGTCAGATATATTCATTAACATGGCACTGTCCATAACAATTAACTCTTGTTTTTTTCTGGTTGCCGATATGGCGGTGTTATATGCAATGCGGTATATCCATGTAGAGAAACTACTCTCTGCTTTAAACGACGAAAGATGTTCAAAGGCTTTCAAGAACGTATCCTGGGTCAACTCTTCCGCATCCTCCTGATTCTCCACGATGCGTATAATCAGGATAAATACTTGCTGACTGTATTTATCCAAGAAGTATTCGTAGAGAGAAGTTTCTCCTTTTAATATCCTATGAATAATATGTGTTTCGTCGTTTTCCATTTTGTCTATTAGACGCAGGGCTGGGAGAGAGGTTACATAAAAAGAGAAAATATTTTTTTCTTTCTCAAAAGTGTAACCTCTTTGGCTACGCAGCGTCTAATGGATACAAAGGAACAAAATTAATAACTTAAATACGAATAAATTATGGGTTACATTACCGGTTGGATTGTTGTAGGTATCATTACATTAGGAATCTACAAATTATTTGAACTTTTTGTTGGTAAGAAAGAGCGTCTTACTATGATAGAAAAATTGGGAGACAAGTTAGATCCTTCCATGTTGGGGAACAGGCTTAGCCTGCCTCTTCCTGTAGGAACTCCTTTCATGTCATCTTCTCCGATTTCTTTCTCGGCCTTGAAATTTGGCTGTTTGTTGCTGGGTATGGGACTAGGGTTGTTGACTGGTTATATTATTTGTGCAACCACGGTTCCCGATTATTTCACAGAGCGTAATTGGCGCATGAGCGAGTTAACTTCATTGATTTATGGTGCAAATGTCTTGCTTTTTGGTGGTTTGGGCTTGGTAGTTGCTTTTATAGTAGAATTGAAAATTTCTCAGAAAAACAGGAAAGATCATACCCGTTGAATAATGAAAGACAATTAGAAAAAAGAAAGAGATGTGTCAAAATTTGAAGTAATTATCAAAACTATCCGAGCTTTGCAGCAAGACAATAGCAGAATTACTTTTGACACATCTCTTTACTAAAAAAGAAGTGATGACCGCTTTACATAGAATGTTGCAATCTCTGTAAAGCGGTATATTTTTTTATTTTTTCAAAGCAGCAATACTTTCTTTTAAAGAAGCTATTTTGCTTTCTGCATCAGCCTGTTTCTTGCGTTCCATATCAATAACGTTGGCTGGTGCTTTGCTGACAAATTTTTCATTGCTTAATTTTTTCAATACACTTTGCAAAAAGCCTTCCTGATATTTTAAATCAGCCTCCAGTTTTGCCAACTCTTCTTCTGTGTTGATTAAATTGCCCAATGGTATGGCATATTCAGTTGTACCTATCATAAATGAGCCGGAGCCGTCAGCTTTATTCTCTACGGCTTCGATAGAAGAGAGGTTACACAATTTAGTAATAACAGGATTGAATGTAGCTACTGGATTTACACCTACTACTTGCAACTCCAAAGTTTCTTTCTGTGCAATGTTTTTCTGTAAACGAATAGTGCGGATACCACCGATTACTTCTTTCACTACTTCAAATTCTTTGACGATAATCTCATTACAAGCAGTCGGAATGTTCAATTGCTGGACCATCAGGCTTTCTCCTTCTTTGCGGTCATATATATGTTGCCATAACTCTTCGGTAATGAAAGGCATGAACGGATGCAGCAACTTCAGCAAGTTATCAAAGAAGCCTAAAGTTTTTTCATAGGTCGCTTTGTCAATGGGTTGTCCGTATGCCGGCTTGATCATTTCCAGATACCAGCTTGAGAATTCGTTCCAGAATAATTTGTATACAGCCATCAGTGCTTCGCTCAAACGATATTTGCCGAATAAGTCAGCTACTTCTGCAGCTGTTTTTGCCAACATGGATTCAAACCATTCAGTGGCCAGTCTTGCATATTCGGGCTGTGCAATATCGGCAACTTCCCAACCTTTCACCAAGCGGAATGCATTCCATATTTTGTTATTGAAGTTACGTCCTTGTTCACATAACGCATCATCAAATAAAATATCGTTTCCTGCGGGAGCGGCAAGCATCATACCCATTCGCACGCCATCGGCACCATACTTGTCAATTAGTTCCAACGGGTCGGGTGAATTACCCAAAGACTTTGACATCTTACGTCCCAGTTTGTCGCGTACGATACCAGTGAAATAAACGTTTTTGAACGGCATATCACCTTTATATTCATATCCTGCCATAATCATTCGTGCCACCCAGAAGAAAATGATATCCGGTCCTGTAACCAAGTCGCTAGTAGGATAATAGTAGTTTATTTCTTCATTATTAGGATTATTGATACCGTTAAATAAAGAAATGGGCCACAGCCATGAAGAGAACCAAGTGTCCAGACAGTCATCGTCTTGACGTAAATCTTCCATTTTCAGATTGGCATTACCGGTTTTTTCTTGTGCCAACTTCAAAGCTTCTTCCGCTGTTTCGGCTACTACATAACCGCCTTCGGGCAGAAAGTATGCTGGAATGCGATGTCCCCACCAAAGTTGGCGGCTAATACACCAGTCTTTGATATTTTCCAGCCAGTTTTTGTAGGTATTCTTGTATTTGGTAGGATAGAATTTCAGTTCATCATTCATTACAGGAGGCAATGCCATGTCTGCAAAATGTTGCATCTTCAAGAACCACTGCATGGACAGTTTCGGTTCGATGGCTACATTGGTACGTTCCGAGAAACCTACCTTATTGGTATAAGCTTCTACCTTTTCCAGCAATCCGGCAGCTTGTAAGTCTTGTTCAATCTGTTTACGTACATCAAGACGGTCCATACCTATATATAGTCCGGCAGCTTCGCTCAGTGTTCCGTTGTCATTGAAGATATCAATGCTGGGCAAGTTATATTTTTCGCCAAGCATATAGTCATTCACATCATGGGCAGGTGTTACTTTCAGACATCCTGTACCAAATTCAATGTCTACGTAGTCGTCTTCGATAACCGGAATGATACGGTTTACCAGTGGTACAATTACCTTTTTGCCTTTCAGCCATTGGTTTTTCGGGTCATTGGGATTGATACACATGGCAGTATCTCCCATAATTGTTTCGGGACGAGTGGTAGCAACTACTGCATAGCGTCCTTCAGCATCATCTTCTACTTTGTAACGGAGATAATACAGTTTGCTGTGTTCTTCCTTGTAAATAACTTCTTCATCACTGAGAGCTGTCAGTGCTTTTGGGTCCCAGTTTACCATGCGTACACCGCGATAGATCAAACCTTTGTTGTAAAGGTCTACGAATACTTTGATAACACTTTCGCTACGTTCTTTGTCCATGGTGAATGCTGTACGGTCCCAATCGCAGGATGCACCTAGTTTACGCAGCTGTTTCAGGATAATACCTCCATGTTCTTCTGTCCATGCCCAGGCATGTTTCAGGAACTCGTCACGGCTAAGGTCAGTTTTCTTTATACCTTGTCCGGCCAGTTTGTTCACCACTTTGGCTTCTGTGGCAATGGAAGCATGGTCGGTTCCCGGCACCCAGCAGGCATTCTTGCCTTCCATGCGGGCACGGCGTACTAATATATCCTGAATGGTATTGTTTAGCATGTGTCCCATATGGAGTACTCCGGTTACGTTGGGTGGTGGAATGACGACTGTGTAAGGTTCACGTCCGTCGGGTTTTGAACTAAAGAGTTTGTTGTCCAGCCAATACTGATACCATTTTCCTTCCACGTCAGCGGGATTGTACTTACTTGCTAATTCCATTTTATATTTTATTTATTTAATTGATTATCGCATAATTGAGTGCAAAATTAATAAAAGTCGTTGGATTATTATGTACTTTTGCACTACAAAATGATATTAATAAACTGATTATGCATACAAGAAAAGAACAAATGGAAGCATTTGGCCGCTTTCTCGATATTTTAGACGAGTTGCGAGAGAAGTGTCCTTGGGATCGGAAACAGACGAATGAAAGTCTACGTCCTAATACGATTGAAGAAACTTACGAACTTTGTGATGCTTTGATGAAGGATGACAAGAAGGATATCTGTAAAGAGTTGGGTGATGTGTTGTTGCATGTGGCCTTTTATGCAAAGATAGGTAGTGAAACAGGAGATTTTGATATTAAGGATGTGTGTGACTGTCTTTGTGAGAAGTTGATTTTCCGTCATCCTCATGTCTTTGGCGAAGTGAAAGCCGAGACTGCCGAGAAGGTGACTGAAAACTGGGAACAGTTGAAGATGAAGGAAAAGGATGGTAACAAAATGGTTTTGAGCGGAGTACCTCCTGCTTTGCCTTCGCTAATCAAGGCATACCGCATTCAGGACAAGGCCCGCAACGTGGGATTTGATTGGGAGGAGCGTTCGCAGGTTTGGACTAAAGTAAAAGAGGAGATCGGCGAGTTTGAAGCTGAGGTGGAGAACATGGATAAGGAGAAGGCGGAAGCGGAATTCGGTGATGTAATGTTCAGTCTTATAAACGCGGCCCGCCTTTACAAGATTAATCCGGATAATGCATTGGAACTCACTAACCAGAAGTTTATCCGTCGTTTCAATTACTTAGAGGAACACACCATCAAACAGGGAAAGAACTTGAAGGATATGACTTTGGAAGAAATGGATGCTATATGGAATGAGGCTAAAAAGGAAGAAAAATAGTAGGGTTAGAATTGTTTTTTATGATGTGTGTTATTTTTGTCTTGCTTGTTTTTCTGTTTTAATCAATAAAGGGTATTGTATTTATTCTAGGTAATTTAATGTATGGTGATATCAAATTGTGTTCTATAAGAATGAGGGGTTGTCTTTTTTTATGACAGCTCCCCATTCTTTATAAAATAAGTTTTACATGAATTTTATTCTACCCATTCTTTGATGGCTTGTGAAGGATCAGGATTTAAAACTGCACCTTTGTTGAATACATTTTCATAAAGACTGATAAAGATATTCATCCAGGGCGCACAGTAGCCTTCTATTGAATTAAATCGATATCCGATAGGAGCATTAGTACCTGGATAACCACGAACAACTTGTAACTCTAACCGTTTGTAATCCCAAAAGATGATCCCTTCACCCCAGAATTCAATACGTTTCTGTTCAACAACCTTCTTTTGAAACTCTTTTAGATCATTTACTTTACATGTATAGCTACCCACAGAAGTATTATAACGAAATGTATTTACGAAATCTTCTAATTTAGAAATACCGGCTGCTAATCCTTGGCTCATTCCTATTGCTTCGGCTTCGATTAAATACATTTCCTCTATACGCATTAACGGATAGTCAACGGCAGCTCCGATTGTATAATCGTTCATTTCTCCATTTTTAGGTCGGAATTTGATACCTGTATATGGAGGCATATCAGCGAAATCATCATCGGTCAACAAAGTTTTATATTTAGTTCCGGGAGCTTTGTGTGCATCTTCAGGAGCAATCCAAGTTGTTTTTCGCCAGTCTGCATTTGGTATTTGATCGAACAATTTTTTGCCGATAAGCTTGTATCCTTGCCATTTTCGGTTACCGTAACCGAAAGTTTGTTCAGGACACATGCTTCCGGCAAAGTTGAGCCAATAGCTATGTACATCCTCGGTAGTCATGATGGATCCCCATACCCATGAATTGGTTAGTACACTGTTGAAGCCGGTAGTATAGCTGTCTCCACCAAACCATTCCTTTTCGGTCAGAGGCATTGCTCCGCTTTCGTTAATGACTTTGCGTGCGTATTCGGCTGCTTTAGTGAAACAAGTTTCTTTTGATGCAATGTTTAAATCTGTATTGTTGTTTAGGGTGTTGAGATCTTCAGGGTAAAGTTCGAAACGAGATCCCATTTCCAGCCACATACGTGCCATCAGACCATGGACAACCGGGGTACAGGGCAAGTTTTTGGTTGGGCGTTGATAATCACTCAAAAGCTCCTCAGCTGAGGCTAGATCATCTAATATGAATTTGTATACGGCATAGAAGGGAGCACGTGGATTATTACGCCCTTCTTCTTCTGTGGTTTCATCGGTAATAATGGGTACGGTTATGCCATATAAATTTTTACTGGCTGCTTCTGCATCTAATTTCTCTACTCCTGTTTTTTTATATTCATACATTCGGACTAAGTCCATGTATATCATGGCTCTATAAGATAGGCATATACCTTTATAATACTTGTTTTCGGGTGCATCATCTGCTTTTTCTAAAGCACTCAGTGCATTATTTACATTATTCAGAAACTTGTAGTTATAATACCAAATGGTATTGACAACATCAGCATCACCCAAATCATTACATACTCCATAAGTATCAAAAAAGTCAAATTTGGGTTCGTGGCAGAAGAAGTCTTCGCATGCACTTTCTCTGATTAAATTATATCCACTATATCCAAAATCATGATAAAATTGTGGACCGTAACTTCTAAATGCATTAATAAATGCGACTACTGAGTTTACCATTGCGCTGATAGCTTGGTCAGATTTTCCTATTTGGTCTATGGTAGCTGTGCTACTTTCTGGAAATACCTCTTCGATACAACTGTTTAAGCTTAATGCTGATGACAGACATGCAGCAATCATTAGTTTGGTAATATATTTCTTTTTCATATTTTTGATTGTTTATGTGTTGATTAGAATTGTAAACTTAGACCGGCGGAGAATGCGCGTACGGCTGAATATTCTCCGGATGAATCTTTATTTCCGTTCCATGTTACGCGTGAATCGAAACCTTTTCTTTTTGACCAATAATAAACATTGTCGCAGGCCACATAAATGCGCAGATTAGTTAGATATAGACTTCTAAGTGTTTTTTTTGAAAAAGTATATCCTAATTGAATGTTTTGAATACTTATGGAAGATGCATTAGTTAGAAACCTGTCGGATGTTTTTACACTGTACAGGTCATTGAATTGCCATTGTGGAATATCACTTTGAGTATTCTCCGGGCTCCATGCTTTATAAATATCTTTGTGAACATTATATCCTAAATGAGTTGAAGTAGGAGGTGACATTAATGCTTGGTAACCATAGTCGTATGCCTGACCTCCTATACTGTAGTTTATTTGTGCAGAGAAATCAAAACCATAAAATGAAAGAGAGGTATTGATACCACCGTATAGGTCTGGAACAGCGTCACCACATAAGTATAGATCAGCTTGAGAATAGGTTGTTGTTGTTTTCATCTCACCGGTTTGCTTATCTGTATAATACCATTGTGGTTTGCCTTCTTCGGACACACCTGCATATTTTTGAACATAGTTAGTATACATTGGAAGTCCTTCTCCGTAATAATACAGACCGTTTACATAACCGGCATGTCCATCTATAATGTCTGTTTTTTTACTTTCTGCAAGACGGCTGATCTTATTTCTATAATGTGTTGCATTAAAGCCAATATTCCATGTTACGTTTCTAGTCTTGACTGGTATATATTTTAAATCAATTTCAACACCTTTGTTATTCATGTCGCCAATATTGTCATAATAGCCTGAGTACCCTAATGATAAAGGTACGGAAAAACGGTTAAGCATATCAGTTGTTCTGCGATTGAAATATTCTATGCTACCACTTAATCTGCCTTTTAATAGTTCGAATTCTATACCTAAATTTATATTTGTATTGGTTTCCCAGGTAATATTTTTATTTCCTTTTCTGGAAAAACCTAATGATAACTCATTATTGCTGTTATTGATATTGTAAGTATCTACATATAAGAAATCGTCTATTCTGTCGTTACCCTGTTGACCTACAGAAAACTTTAGTTTTAATAAATCGAGCCATTTAATGTCATCCAACCATTTTTCTTTGGTAAGAATCCAAGCAGTTCCCACAGAGTAGAAATTACCCCAGCGATTATCCGGGTGGAAGCGGGAAGAGGCATCGCGCCGGTAAGAAAGTTGGAAAAAATATTTGCCGTCATAGTCGTACATACCTCGGAATAAATATCCTTCAGTATTGTATTTGCTCTTATAGGATGACTCATCGTTGGTACCACTGATGGCACCGTTTAATTCTTGATTCTGAAAAAAAGAGAACATACTGTTTTTGGCTGCGTATAATTCTTCATAAACGTTATTAAAGCTTTCATGACCTGCCATCAATGAAACGTTATGTAATCCGAAGCTATGATTATAATTTAATATTTGTTGTAGGTTGAGGGTTGTTCGACGCCAATGCTGGACATTGATGCTTCCATTCAAGGAATTTGCTGTTCCATAAAAAGGATTTAAAGCATTTTTGTACCGGCTGTCACGTATCGAAGTGCCTGCATTGAATGTGAATTTGAAGTCTTTCAGGAAATTAATATCTATAAATGCGTCTCCATTCAAAGTATTTGCAGAGGTGTTATATGTATCAAGCTGACTTAATTTTATTCCGTTAGAGTTCGGGTTGATGGGACGGTTTAGAGGACCTTGGTTGGATACTCCGAAATCGTACATGTCACCATTTTTATCCTGCATGATCTTACCATTTGTATCACGTAGGTAAAGCGGATATATAGGGGCTGTATTGAATGCCTGGGCAAAGCCGCCGGCCGCTGCATTCTGTATTGAGTGTGTATAACTGATATTGGCACCAAATCTCATCCATGGTTTAGCCTGGTAAGTCGTTTTCAGACGACCGGTAATACGATTATAGTCAGAACCTTGTGCGATGCCATCTTCATCTAGATATCCGAAAGAAGCATAGATTTGCGCTTTGTCACTTCCACCGGAAATATTGACATTATATTCCTGGCGTAAAGCTGTATGGTATGTGGCATCAACCCAATTATCGGGAGTGAGATAATAACCGTTTACTATCCGTCCTAATTTTGCATTAGGATTAAGAAGACCGTTTTTACCAATCAGATATTCTCCTTCAGGATATGAATATACGTTGTAGGATAAACCACCGGTTTGACTGTTGGTTCCTATCATATTAGTATTTGCGCTGACATATGCTTGGTCAGGAGTTTGTCCTTGGGCATTTAAATAATAATTGTATAATGCTTTATAGTGTGCTTGATAATATTCTCCTGGATCTTTTATGTAGTCATATTCTATTTCACCACGGGTATTAGCACTCCATTTAGCGTCTACTGTGATTTTTGCATCGCCTGCTTTGGCTGATTTTGTTGTTATAATTATGACACCGTTAGCACCTCGAGCACCATAAAGAGCTGTGGATGCTGCATCTTTTAGTACAGAAATAGATTCTACATCTGCTGGATTGATGTTATTCCATCCTCCTTCGTATGGCATACCATCTAATACGATGAGGGGATCTGTTTTTGCGCTCATTGAACTGATGCCACGTATCAGAATGCTTGGAGTTTCGCCAGGCTGTCCATTTGTCATTGTCATTTGTAGGCCTGCCACTTGTCCAGATAAACTTTCTATGACATTAGTAACCGGACGTTTAGTTATTTGTTCTGTATGAATCATTTTTGCAGATCCTGTAAAAGCTGATTTTTTTGCAGTACCATAAGCAACTACCAAAACTTCTTCCATCACTTCTGTTGTTGAAGTCATAACAATTTTCATTTCCGGCTTGATGGTTACTTCTTGGGTTTCCATTCCAATGAAAGAAACAATAATTGTTTTGTTGGTAGGTGAGATGTTTGTAAGTGTAAACTGACCATTGATGTCGGTGATTGTTCCATTGGTTGTTCCTTTTACCAATACGGAAGCTCCGATTACCGGTTCGTTGTTTTCGCTTGAGATAACGGTTCCTTTCACTGTTACCTGTGCTTGTGCATGGCTTATTCCTACGAATAAGCATACGAATAGTAGTAATAGTGTCTTTTTCATAATGTTTGTAATAGATTTGTGAGTTTATGGTTTGTACAAACCTAGGAATAAAATCTAATAAATCAAAATATTTTTGATGGTAAATGTTTAAAAATAAAAGCATATTTTAATCAATGTAATAAAAACTTAACAAGCAAGAAAATTAACTTGTTTTTATAAAAGAAACATCTTAATCATTTTGTCGTTCCGCTGAACTTTTTAAATACAAAAATCCCCAAATCTAAGTTGATTGATAGATTTGGGGAAAAAGTTGGAAATATCTCTTGTTGCTTTTATTTTTTTTGAGATTGGTGCATAATTTTTAAGATATCACGGTGGAATTTAATCTCTGCACGTTGTAACTTATATATTTTCTTGGGAGATAAGATTTTTTTAAAGCGCTGTAGATATTCCAAATCCAATTTATCGGCTTCAATCCTTGCTTTGACAATACCTTCTATAATTTGTTCGTATTCGGCATCGGTTGTTTTAGGATTTTTGCCTTTGCGTGCTTGCTCCCATGCTTTATCATTTACTGTTTTTTTACGGTCTTGTAATTCGAAGTAGATAGGGAAGAATTTAGTGGCCTCTTCTTGCGTTATTTCTGCTTTGTGCGTGAGATATGCTTCTTGTCTAGCTCTGAATTCTTCTTTGGTGAAACCAGGTTTCTTTTTGTCTTGCGCCTGTAGCGAAATGCTTATATATAAAGTGATAAGCAAGGTTACCAGTCTTTGTATCATGTGGTTATTATTTAATTATACATATCTGAATTTGCATCTGTCAAGTATTGATAGAGCGTATAATCATCCATCATGGAATGATCTAAAATCGTTTCAATATATTCGTCTGAGAATTGTTCAGTTTCCGCTGCTGTAAAAATAGGAGTGTCTTGTTTAGGGGGACCTACAACAACTCTGACGCTGAACATCAATCCACAAAACATAGCTGCCATATATATCCAAGGCTTGATACGTTGCCAAGTAGTTATTGTTTCTTGCGGAGTAGAAGTTTGTTCCTTCTCCGGCAATTTATTCATCAACTCTTTTGAGAAGTTGTCGAAATAACCTTCGGGTACCATGAATGGATTTTTTGTCCCGCATTTTTTTAATAGTTCATCTTCTTCCTTCATAGTGGTTCTCCTTTCTTTGTTAGATACATTTCTTTTAAAAAGGTTTAAAGGTATTCTTTTAAAAAGTTCTCTATTTTTTTCACTGCATGGTGGTAGGAGGCTTTCAGTGCTCCTATACTTGTTCCTAATATTTCAGACATGTCTTCATATTTCATTTCTTGAAAGTATTTTAAATTGAATACTATACGCTGCTTTTCAGGGAGTGTCAGTAATGCCTTTTGAAATAATATTTGAGTTTCATCTCCATTAAAATATGTATCACTTTCCAGTTTGTTCACCATATCTGCATCAGCGTCGTCTATGGATAATTGGTTGGTGGCACGTTGTTTATTTAAAAAGGTTAAGCATTCATTCAAAGCTATGCGGTAAAGCCAGGTTGACATTTTGGCTTCGGCACGAAAATACTCTAGATTAGTCCATGCTTTGATAAATGTATTCTGTAACAGATCATTGGCATCTTCATGAGAAAGTACCATCCGGCGTATCTGCCAATATAGCTGTTCGCTGTATTCGTTGACAATACATTCGAAGGCTTCTTTTTGTCGTGCCGGGTCCTGTAATAAAGCTATTATTTCTTTCTCATTATAAGTGTTCATGTTCCTATTTTTTAATTAGATATCCGGTTTATGTTATGGTTTAATGGATTCTATTGAAATTTTTAATGTTTCCCGTGCAAGTAGAGTGTTAGGAAAAATATCCGATGCTTCCTGTAACAATATGCTTTCATCTTCGTAGCGGGCTGAAAAATGTCCTATAAGAAGTTGTTTTACTTTTGCGGTACGGGCGATTTCTCCAGCCTGTGAAGCAGTTGTGTGAAAGGTTTCTTTCGCACGGGCTTGTTCGCTTTGTGCAAAGGTGGCTTCATGAAATAACAGGTCCACTCCGTATATTTGTTCTATGATACGTGGCAAATAAATAGTATCTGAACAATAGGCATATCGGCGGGGAAGGGCAGAAGGGATAGTCAATTTGTTGTTTGGTACTATTTTTCCGTCCGGTAATGTGTAATCGGCGCCATTCTTTATCCGGTTGAGTTCGTATACGGGGATTTCATAAAAGTCAATCATGTCGCGACGAATATGGGCGGGAGTCTGTTTCTCTGAAAAGAGGAATCCGCATGTTGGTATCCGATGACGTAAGGGAATTGTTTCTATGGTTAGCGAACGGTCGTCATAAATTATTTCAGCTTTGCCCGGATCAAAAGTTTGGAAAACGACTTTGTAACTCATACCTTTGCAAAAAAAGTCGAGTTGCGGAGTAAGAAGACGTTCTAATTCTGCATGACAGTGAATATAGAGTGTGGCTGTCCTTCCCAGCATACCGAAAGTTGATATCAGTCCCATTAGTCCGAAACAATGATCGCCATGCAAATGTGAAATGAATATATGGTTTAGCCGGGTGAATTTCAGTTTTGATTTGCGTAATTGCATTTGTGCTCCTTCACCACAGTCTATCATAAATAGTTTTTCACGGATATTTACGACTTGTGAGGTCGCAAAATGCCGTGTGGTCGGCAATGCTGACCCGCATCCTAATATATGTACTTCAAATTTCTCCATCGTTACAAAGATACTATCTTTTTTGAATGGAAAATAAAAAATGCCGTAAAAACGGCATTATAGGATTGAACTATTTCTTAAGTTTTATTTTCACAGCATTCATACCACGTGACCCTTTTTCTAGTTCAAAAGTCACGATGTTATTTTCTATGATATTGTCTATCAGTCCACTAATATGAAAGAAGTATTTCTCTGCATTCTTCAAATCTTTTACAAATCCATATCCTTTGGATACATTGAAGTGCTCTATTCTTCCTTCATGTACTAGTTCTATCGGTTCTTCAGTTCTACGAGGAGTTGAAACTTCAATGGTGGACATATCCACTTCTTGTGGTTTATTATTAGAAATGGGAGGAGTATCGGTTATCATACCGTTCTCGTCCACATAGGCAATCATATCTTCGAAGGAGGATGTGCCGTTATTTTTTCTTTCTTCTTTTTTCTGCTGTTTTGCTAAACGCTTTTCTTGTTTTTTCTTTTCCAGATCTCGTTTGGTAAATGAAATAGGTTTCGCCATTTGATTCTTTTTAAATTAGTAATATACAGTCCGACCTGCTAAGGGGAAGTGTATGGAATTAATAATGAGGTAATAAGAAAACGGGGGAGAAGTCGTTGTGAAATACTAACTCGAAATTTTATTACTCTATAAAGATACGGTTTTATTACGGATATCCCATAGAATATTTTCCTTTTTAAGAAATAATGGCATAAAAAAGGATGCATTTTAATAAATGCATCCTTTTGGCTTATCTTGAAGTAAACTGATTACTTCTTCTTGTTTTCCAACTGTTCTTTCAAAGCAGCCAAAGCATCGATATCACCTAAAGTGGTAGAAGCTGCCTGATTTTGGATAGCAGGAGCGTCTTCTCTCTTAGTTGTTTTCTTTGCATTAGAAGCTGCTTTCTTTTCAGCTCTTTCTTCTGCCTTGGCAGCATCTTCGAAAATGCGGCTGTGAGACAGAATGATTCTCTTGGCATCCTTGTTGAATTCAATTACTTTGAATGACAGTTTTTCATCCAATTGGGCTTGAGAGCCATCTTCTTTTACCAGGTGTTTCGGAGTTGCAAAACCTTCTACACCATAAGGAAGAGCTACTACAGCACCCTTATCCAACATTTCGATGATAGTACCTTCGTGTACAGAACCTACAGTAAATACAGTTTCGAATACATCCCAAGGATTTTCTTCCAACTGTTTGTGACCAAGGCTCAAGCGACGGTTTTCTTTGTCGATTTCCAATACTTGAACTTCGATATCTGCACCGATCTGAGTGAATTCAGAAGGATGTTTTACTTTCTTAGTCCAAGACAGGTCAGAGATGTGGATCAATCCGTCTACACCTTCTTCGATTTCCACGAATACACCGAAGTTAGTGAAGTTACGAACTTTTGCAGTGTGCTTGGAACCTACAGGATACTTTTCTTCGATAGTTTCCCATGGATCTTGTTTCAACTGTTTGATACCCAAAGACATCTTACGTTCGTCACGGTCAAGAGTCAGGATAACAGCTTCTACTTCGTCACCTACCTTCATGAAGTCCTGAGCAGAACGCAAGTGCTGTGACCAAGACATTTCAGATACGTGAATCAAACCTTCTACGCCCGGAGCAATTTCGATGAATGCACCGTAGTCAGCCATAACGACTACTTTACCTTTCACTTTGTCACCTACCTGCAAGTTAGCATCCAAAGCATCCCATGGGTGCGGAGTCAGTTGTTTCAAACCAAGAGCAATACGTTTCTTTTCGTCATCGAAATCAAGGATAACTACGTTCAACTTCTGATCCAGTTCAACTACTTCTTTCGGATCGCTTACACGCCCCCAAGACAGGTCAGTGATATGAATCAAACCATCTACACCACCAAGGTCGATGAATACTCCGTATGATGTGATATTTTTAACAGTACCTTCCAGTACTTGTCCTTTTTCAAGTTTACCGATGATTTCTTTCTTCTGCTGTTCAAGTTCAGCTTCGATAAGAGCTTTGTGAGAAACAACAACGTTTTTGAATTCCTGGTTGATTTTAACCACTTTGAATTCCATTGTCTTACCTACAAATACATCGTAGTCGCGGATAGGTTTCACATCAATTTGAGAACCCGGCAAGAATGCTTCGATACCGAATACGTCCACAATCATACCACCCTTAGTGCGGCATTTGATGTAACCCTTAATAATTTCTTCATTTTCAAGAGCAGCGTTTACGCGGTCCCAAGAACGAGTAGCACGTGCTTTTTTGTGTGACAGAATTAACTGTCCTTTCTTATCTTCCTGATTTTCAATGTATACTTCTACAGTATCACCTATTTTCAAATCTGGATTGTAACGGAATTCATTCAAAGGAATGATACCGTCTGATTTGTAGCCGATATTGACAACTACTTCGCGTTTGTTCATTGCAATAACAGTACCGTCTACAACCTCGCGGTCGTTTACTTTGTTCAGCGTACCGTCATAAGCTTTTTCAAGATCTTCGTGGCTCATGCTGGTTACAGCTTCGCCGTTTTCATAAGCATCCCAGTTGAAATCTTCAACAGGAGTGATGTTTTTTAAATTTTCCATTAATAAAATTGTTAAAATTCTCAGTTAATTACGTTAGACATTATATTGTTTATCTAATTTCGGGCGCAAAGATACAACAAAATACTGAAACACAAACAAGTTTGCTGAAATTTCTTGCTGATTAAAATTTAAATGGGATATAATCGTTGTTTTTAATTTATGTTTGTACATTTGTAGAAATTTAACCTATTAAAATATGGTAGCGTTCATTTTAGTTTGTTTCTACTTTTAGGTTTTTTATGGGAGATAAGAAAGAGGAAAAGTTTGGAAAAGGAGTTCGTTAAGAAGAAAAATAAGGTGTGTTCCGTGAAAGAATTTTCGGATACCATATTGTATAATGTGGATGCATATATAATTTTGGTTGATCGGAATTTTTTGGTTGAAAAGACCAATTACTATAATTTGAATAATACTTCTGAAAGATAAGCGGAAAGTAATGTCCAGAGGCTTTAACGGTTATTTGTTCAAGCCTCTGAACAAAGAAGCTTTGTTTAATATGCTTCGCCAAATGGATATTTAATCTTCCAAAGAGTAATCAATGGTGGTTACAACACGGATACGTTTGATGTAAGGAGTATTGGCATCACGATCCTCGATACTGAATTGTCCCTGATAAGCTCTTTTTATCTTACCAAGTTCGCTGTCCGAGTCCTTGGCGAATTTAATAGCTGCCGCCCGTGCGTTTTTAGTTGCTTCCTCTATCATTTGAGGCTTGATGTCGTTTAAACCGGTATAGTCATATTGCACATTGTAACGATAATCTCCACCGGTAATAGCGATACCTTGCTTTAAGAGTTCGCTTTGTTCGCTGATCATCTTTCTCACCAGATCTACTTTAGTTGAAGTAACCGTGATGACAGAGGTCACATTATAGCGGAAGGGAACTGAATTATTATTATAACGTTCAGCTTGCATGTCTATAATTTCCGGTGCATTGATACTGATTTCGTTTTCAGTGATTCCTTTCTGTTTCAAGAAGCCGACAATTGTTTGGTTGGTTGTATTTATTTTGTTATATAAGGTCGGGAGATCATTTCCCAGGTCTTTATACATTAAAGGCCAAGTTACTTTATTAGCTGGCACCTCCATTTCTGCTAGACCTTTCACATTCACTACTCTGTCTTTACCAGAGAAAGTGTCCAATCCCTGTTTGATAAAATACCCCATCATCAACATGCCTATAGCAAGGATGACGGCTTCTTGTTTCCAACTTTTCATACTTCAGTCGTTTTTAGTGATACAATTATTTGTTTTGTAAGCGTCAAATGCCTTTTTAACAGAGCCCTGTTCTTGCAGCAATTGTTTTGCTTCTGCTTTATTAATATGTAATTCGTCAATTAGCATTTGTACTCCTCGGTCTACTAGTTTTTGATTGCTGAGTTGCATGTTTACCATCCGGTTTCCTTTTACTCTGCCTAGTTTTATCATGACGGTGGTACTTATCATATTCAGTATCATTTTTTGCCCTGTGCCGCTCTTCATACGCGAGCTGCCTGTGATAAATTCCGGACCGACTATCATTTCGATGGGTATATCTGCTACATTCGAGAGTGGAGAGTTTGGATTGCTGCTGATGCTTGCTGTTAATATTCCGTGTTCTCTCGCTTTTTGCAGCGCTCCTATAACATAAGGAGTTGTTCCCGATGCCGCTATGCCTATCAGGATGTCTTTATTTGTGATGTGATGCTTTTGTAGTTCCATCCAGCCTTTTTGACTATTATCTTCAGCACTTTCTACAGGATGTTTCAAAGCTTGTTCACCACCGGCTATAATACCTATGACACAGGTATCAGGCATACCGAAAGTCGCTGGAATTTCAGAAGCGTCCAATACTCCTAGGCGTCCACTGGTTCCGGCTCCCAAATAGAATATGCGTCCTCCTTGATGCATACGTTCTACTATTTCATTTACTAGTTTTTCAATTTGTGGTATGCAGGCATGAACAGCTGAGGCTACTTTCCGGTCTTCTTCGTTGATACCTTCCAGTAACTCTCTGACGGATTTTTGTTCCAAATCCTCATGTATGGACGGTTGTTCGGTTATTTTTATAAAATTCATACTTCGAAATGATAATCTTTTAATCCTTCCAGTGGACTTTTTAAAACTTTTCCGATGGACACATTCAGTCTTAGAGCTGCTTCTTTTACTTCTTCTTGAAAGTAAAATGCAATAGAACCTGTAAAATGTACAAGAATATCATGATATTCGTATTGCATTACATTACGGGTGAAGAAATCAGTGAAGCAGGAAATTAATAAATTCTGTATCTCTGGTCTATGCTTGTGGGCGAAAAGAAAAGGAGTCAGACCCGCCAGAAAGCGGTTGGCTAAGGGCTGTCGGTATACTTTATCTAAAATCAGTGCTGGGGTCAAATCGTATTCTTTAAGGAAATCTCGGCAAAGGTCATCGGGAAGTTGGTGTTTCAGGAAGTCACCTACCAGACGTTTCCCTAATACGGCTCCGCTACCTTCATCTCCTAAAATATACCCTAACGGAGAAATATTAGCTGTTATTTTTTCCCCGTCATAAAAACAAGAGTTGGATCCGGTTCCTAAAATACATGCAATCCCTGCCGTTTTACCACATAGGGCGTGGGCGGCACCTAACAAGTCACTTTCGACAAGGATATTTGCTTTGGGGAAGTTCTGCGCCAAAGCTGTTTTCACTATATTCGTTTTTTCGGGAATACATCCTGCACCATAGAAATAAATAGTTGTAAATTCAGTGGTGTCTCCCAACTGGGGAGTTAGTGTGGAGGCAATCACTTCTTTTATTTCATCAACTGATTGGTGGAAGGGGTTGATACCTCCTGTTCGAACTGTCCTGCTGTTTGTCTTGGTGTTACCCAGACACCAGTCTGTTTTGGTAGAACCACTATCTGCTATTACTATCATATCGGATAATAAGATGATTATTAGTCTTACAAAAATAGTATAAATTTATCCGATATCCATTGTTTTCCGTATTTATTTGTCGGGCTCTTATATTATTTTAGTAACTCTGTTTCTATATTTAATTTGATGTACAAATAGTTATAATTTTAGTCTGGTGTTCGATTTCTACCCAATTTTGACCAATTTTTCAATAAAGTGTATCTGTTTTGCTGCTATTTTTGTGTATTCGAATTTTTAGGTATGAAACTATGAAACACAATTTATGCCGGACACTTCTGCTTTTTGCCGGAGTATTCCTCTTTGCAACTATAGATGCACATTTTAAGACTACTCCTCAGTCACCTGTTCATATTACTGAAACCGACGAACTGGTTTATAAATCGTATCCTAACGGCGATCGGATACCTGATTTTTCTTTTTGTGGTTATCGCCAATCTGAGTATCCCATTCCTTGGGTGGATGCAAAAGTATATGTTCCTGTCGTGGATGGAGATGCAACCGGTCTTATTCAGCAGGCATTGAATTATGTAGCCTCTCTTCCTATGGAACCGGATGGTTTCAGAGGTGCAGTTCAGTTAGCTCCCGGTAACTATGAATTGAAAGGTAAACTTTTGATGCGGGCTGACGGAGTGGTTCTCCGTGGTAGCGGATGCCATAAAAATGGAGGAACGGTTTTACGTGCATTGGGACCGATGAAAGATGAATTGATTCGTGTTTTGGGTTATAATAATGCGAAAACGGAAGACACTATTCATATTGCCGGGCAGTATGTACCTGTAAATGCTACGGTTATTCCTTTGAAACAAACTGCAACATTGAAGGTGGGAGATAAAATACGCATTGTCCGTCCATCAACAGCCGGATGGCTTTCGGTGCTTGGTACGGATAGATTGGGCAATGAACAGGAATATAATTTCTCGAAATGGACTCCCGGTCGTCATGATATGGTGTGGGAGCGTACTGTGGTTGCTGTTACCTCTGAAAGTATTACCATAGATGTACCATTGACCATGAGCCTTGATCCCAAGTATGGTGGTGGGTATATTTTACCTCTTTCATGGACTGGGAGGATTAATAATGTCGGAATAGAGAATTTGTGTTGCGATTCTGAATATGATCATACTAATTTGAAAGATGAGAACCATCGTTGGCAGGCAATTACCTTCAATCATGTGAAAGATGGATGGGTACGAAGAGTGGAGGCTCATTATTTTGCAGGTTCGGCGGTAATGGTATTGGAGGGAGCGATGCAGGTGACTGTGGAGGATTGTAAATTTCTGCATCCCGTGTCCGAGATAGCCAACCATAGGCGTTATGCTTTTCATACTTTGGGACAACTAACTCTTTTTCAGCGTTGTTATTCTGAAGAGGGGTACCGTGATTTTACAGTTGGGGTTGCCGTACCTGGACCTAATGCTTTTGTACAATGTCATTCCGAACGGCCTTATAGTTTCAGTGGATCTACTGGTGGCTTCTCTAATGGTATTTTGATGGATAAAATAACGGTGTCAGGAGGAATTATTCAATTGGGTTATCGGGATATGGCAGATCAGGGAGCCGGTTGGGTGGCGGCTAACTCTATGTGCTGGCAGGGACGAGCTTCACAGACTCATTGTGTTACTCCTCCTACAGCTCATAATTGGGCTTATGGAATGTGGACGCAACCTTTTGGTAATGGCCATTATGAATTGTCGCATACTTTTGTCAAGCCGGAAAGTTTTTTTTATGCTCAACTGGCGGCTCGTATGGGTAAATCTTCAATGGAAGAAAAGAAAATATTTGTGTACACTACTGATGAAACTACGAAGCCAACTCCCGAGTACGCTCATTGGATGTCTGTACAGTCATTAAAACCGGATATGCGAATGGATGTATGGATAGACAGTATGATAGTGAAATATCCTTTGGAGATAACCCAGAATAATGCTCCTCTTTTAAACGAAGTGAACTGGCGGCCTGAAAAAGAGAAGCATGTGGTCATGGCAGAACCTTTACAAGTGAAAAATGGCTGGATTGTGCGGGGAAATCATATTCTCATTAACGGAACTTATTTTCGCAAGAATATTCCCGGTACTACAGGATGGCAGGGCAAAGGATCACTCAGTCAGTTTGTTCCGGGACGCACCGGTACGGGATATACCGAAGAGCCAGATAGTGTTGCGCAAGTATTATTGCTTTCGGGAGCACATGTGCTTCATCATCGTACAGGATTGTGGTATGAGCGTCGTCGTAATGATCATGAGCGGAATATGCATGCTGATGCTGAAGTTTGGGCTCCTTTTAATGAAATGCCTTATAGCCGTAGCGGGCAGGGGGAAGCTCAGGATCGCTTAAGCAAATATGATCTGAATAAATTCAATCCTTGGTATTGGAATCGTTTGAAGCGATTTGTAGATGTGGCGGATCGAGACGGACTGGTTTTGTTACATGATCATTATAACCAGCACAATATCATAGAAGAAGGAGCACACTGGTGTGATTATCCTTGGCGCTCTGCTAATAATATAAATCAGTTGGGATTTGCGGAAAAGACTGTTTTTTCGGGGGACAAGAGAGTGTATATGGCAGAACAGTTCTATGATATTACTCGTCCGGTTATCCGTGAATATCACAGTAAATTTATTCGTCAGAGTGTAAATGTGTTCCATGACAATAATGGTGTGGTGCATAGCATTGGATTGGAATATACCGGACCATTGAATTTTATGAACTTTTGGTTGGAAGAGGTCAATGCGTGTGATAACCATCAGTTAGTGGCGTTGACAGCAACAAAAGATGTGCAGGATTCTGTCTTGAAAGATAAAAAACATACTTCAATGGTTGATGTGATTGATATCCGTCAGTGGCATTATCGCGCAGATGGAACTTTATACGAACCCCAGGGAGGGGTAAGTCTGGCTCTTCGCCAGCATGCGCGACTGATTGATCCGGGCACGGTATCTTGTGCCAGTGTTTATCGTGCGGTACGTGAATATCGCTGTAAGTATCCTGATAAAGCTGTGGTTTATAATGGTAGTACAATTAGAGTTCCTCGTAATGCTATGAATTGGGCTATATTTATGGCGGGTGGCTCTTTTGCCAAAATTCCGCCGATTGATGAATTACCGGTTTATGAGAAGGCTTCTTCTTTTTCTCCTATAGATAGACAGACCGATATGGATACTCAGTGGGTAATGGGGGCTGTCGGAAAGGGATACCTTGGGTACTGTGTGAAGAATGAGATTAATTTGGATTTGATGGGAGATAGAGAAACGTATAAAGTCTTTTGGATTGATCCGGATAAAGGAACGGTTATAAAAGAAGATGGTAGCGTGAGAGGAGGTGGAAAAGTAATTTTAAAGGCTCCTGCTGAAAGTTCTATTTGTTTTTTACAATTGTGATTGCAAAGCTTTTGTAAAACTGTTGGTTGAGTAATAGGAACGGATTCCAATCTTGTTCCTATTACTTATAAGTTAGTGCTTTTTTATATAAACAGACTTTTTTAATAATTGAGCCAAAGCTTCATTGCAGCTATCTTTTCTCTGCTTACAGTAATTTTATCTTTAAATGGCGGTTTTACCTGTACTATTATTTTTCCTAAAAAATAGTTTTCTATTTTCTGTATGGCATGTACACTAACCAATGTTTGCCGGTTGGTGCGGAAAAAAATATCTGGGTTTAGTTGTTCGGACAGTTTGTCGAGCGATAAATCTATGATATGCTCTTTCCCTTCTTTTGTGACGGCAAAAGTAATTTTGTTTTCAGAATAGAAATAAGCTATATCTTCTACTTGCAAGGTATACAGCTTTTCGTCTCCTGATATCAGGAAGCGGGTACGGTATTTTTTTTCCGGATTACTTATATTTTTCAGTAAGTTCAGTAATTCATTGGATGAGCTCGATAGGTTGGCATTGCCATATCTGGCAGTTAATCTTTCAAACTTTTCGATGGCTTCGGTCAATCTTTCCCTGTTTATTGGCTTCAGCAGATAGTCTATGCTGTTTACAGTAAAAGCACGTATGGCATATTCGTCGTAGGCGGTGGTAAAAATAATCATACTTTCCGGTTGGGTCTGTTCTATGAAAGTGAAAGAAATGCCGTCGGTCAGTTGGATATCTAGAAAGATTATATCCGGGTGTGGATGCTCTTGGAACCATTTTACAGATCCCTCTACGCTGCCGGGTAATACAACTATCTCCCAGTCTGGCCTTAATCCTGACAACATTTTATGTAACAGGCGTCCTGCAGGAATTTCATCTTCTATAATAGCGGCTTTTATCTTATTCATTCAGCAAAGGTATTTTAACGGTGAAATATTCAGAATCGTCAATAATTGTGATATGCAAGTTGCAAATCAGCAGATAGCGGGCAGATAAGTTCTTCAGTCCCATTCCTGATTTTGCAACATTCTTTTTTAATTTGATCTTGTTTCTTACGGAAAGAGTTTGATCTTTGTCAGAATAATCCAAATGGATGACCATTGGATTTTCCATATTGATGATGTTATGTTTTATCACATTTTCGATAAGCAACTGTAGAGTTAATGAAGGAATTTTCTTGTTCAATAACGTGGGGGGTATTTTGTTTTCCAGTTGAATACATTTTCCCAGACGCACTTGATGCAGATAGATATATGAATCCAGAAATTCCAGTTCATTACGTAAAGTAACAAGTCCTTGTTCCTGACTTTTTAGGATATAACGATAAACATCCGATAGCTTTTGTGTAAAAACTACTGCGTTTTCCGGATTGTATTCTATTTCGGATATTAAAGTATTCAAACTATTGAACAGGAAATGTGGATTTAATTGATTTTGTAAAGCCGTGTATTGTGCTTTGATGGAACTTTCTTCCAGTTTCATTGTTTTTTCATGCAGAATAACCAGCTGCCTGTAAAAAGCGTTCATGATACTTAGGCTCACAATCACAATTTCTACCAACCATATAATCATGATCAAGCGCAGGCCCGGACTGCTTAGTACAAATGGGAAGGGCAGTTCCAGCAATACTTTACAGATGGTCAGAGTAGCGTAATTCATGAAGAAAAGAATAGCTGCAATCAAAATGCAATTGATGATCAGTTTGTTTCTCTTCTTGATAAAGAATAGATAGCTTTTTTTCAGCCATCGGTTGATGAATATCAGACTAAAGCCTACCAGATTGAATATGAATACCACAGAAATAAATCCCAGAAAGGAGATTAATATTTTCTGATGTTGAGGCGTAAGGTCGGTATATAGTACCAGCGAAAGGTATGAGAAACATGCCAGACCTGAAAACAGGAAAAAGTTGAAGAATTGATTGTATTTATTTTGCATAGCCATTCCGCTGCTGAAAATGATTTGGGTTATTTTACAAAACTATGAAAAAAAGAGGAAATTCAGAAAAAAATAGAATACTTTCCAAATCTCCTCTTTTATGAGCAAACGCTTAGTATGGATTAAAAACAAACTCCTACACGCACACCCATGCTATTTCTTCCATCTTCAGAATAAGTCAGGATATCGGTTTGATTGGTTGCGTAGCTATAATATACGGCTACATGAAATCCCAGACGCTGATAAGGTACCGGATGAATATCTATTCCCAATTCGGGTGATACATAGAATCCCCACGGGCGTTCATACCATTGTACCAGATTGTTGTAAATGGAGTTTTGAGAATACATGGCACCCGATTTGACTCCGAAGTAAGGTCTTACATACCTGTTATCCAGTAACTTGTAGGATACAGATATTCCAAAGGGAAGTTGGAACGCCGATTGTTGCTGGTCTGTTGTCAATGAAGCCGTTGGGGTGAGGGGGATGGTCTGGCGGTCCACGTATCGGTGATTGGTATGAAAATTAAGGAAAGCTCCTATAGACCAATAGGGAGTCAGATCATATTTTCCTTCAAAGTTCATTCCCCATCCGCTGAATTTATCGGCAAAGTTGCTGTTCAACGGCATATTCATCTGCCAGTCTACGTTGAAATGTACATTTTCCCAGATCTGTGCTTTACTTGTGAAACAAAAGAGAACTAATAACACTCCGATGAGGATACGTTTGGGAGCTCTGTGTTTTAATATTTTCGTTTTCATGATTTTCCGGTTTTATTGTTTGTTTGACAGATAAGGAGATTGTGCAAATGCCTGATTGACGGCATTTAATGTCAACTGCATATTGAAATGGGAGTTTCCGTATAGCAGTCCTGACGCATAAGCATGCCAGATGACAGGCAGTTTGTTTTGGTTAGACTGATCGACAGGTTGTCTTAAATCAACCATTTCCATAATCAGGGTTCCTGTGTCATAGCTGTAAGTTACCGGATAAGGATAATACCATCCTCCTCCCCAGTAAGGTCCCCAGAATCCGGCATCCCACCAGCCGCCATACCATCCTCCTGTGGTTATTTGTATTCTTTGTTGGGCGTATGACAACTGAATGCCTACATTGGCTTTTTCTTTATCTTCCGTCCTTACATAGCCTTTCTGTTCCATTTCATGGGCTACTGCACTGATAATGTTTTGGGCATTTTCATCTTTCCAATAATTGGCTTTCAGGCTGTTGTCCGGAACCAGAATGCTATCTGGCAGATAATAGGTGGAAAACTCATTGAAATGTACACTGTTGTCATAATCGGTGTAAACGCTGTAGTCACTATCCAGTTTATTCATATCCGGATCTTTCTCGCACGAAGTAACTATCATGGCAAGCATGAATAGTGGAAATAGTAGCTTCTTCATATTCCTATTATTTTAGTTAAGTAGTTTATAGTGAGCGTCCTTTAAACACATTGGCTTTCTTTAATGGCAATATTTGACCGGATAAAGTCATGTGGCTGGAATTAAAGTTCGGAAGAATATCTACAGTCGCATTGTTGCTTCCATAAGGTATATCAATGCTTACTTGGGCTGAGATTCCGATTCCCATCACGTTCATACTGACATGAATATTACCTTTTTTGTCGGTTTTTACTTTATAGTTCGAAGCATTCCCGTCTACGGTAATACCTCCTAGTCCGTTCGGACCGCTGAAAGGTACATTGAATGCTACTTGCACTACAGCCTTGTCACCGTCCAGTCCTACAAAGTTGGTGTTGGATGAAACGAAAGCGGAGGTTCCGTATTTAAAGTAAACTCTGTCCGCTTCCAGTACAAAGGTTTGGTTGTCTATTGCCTCTTTGGCTTCCTGAAATAACATTTTGTCCAAAGCTTCCTGAGCTGCTTTTTTTTCCTGACGTGTCATTTCCTTTTCTGTTGTTTGTGCCTGTGAGTACTCTACGCAGGTAAACAAGGTTACTAATGTTAATATTACAACTTTTCTCATAATACCTACTTTTTTATTTTATGTTGTTTTCCTATTGAAATCCGGTACAAACATAATAAGCTTTGGCATAAGTAGGTAGTAATTTGTTACTGAAACGGAAAAACTGGTTGCTGAAGTGTATTTTTGAAGAACTGAAATTAAAAGTGTGAAGAGGAATGAATGGGAAATAAACAGCCCTGGAAATCTGCTTTAACAAAATTTCCGGGGCTTATGTTCTATGAACTATAAAGTGATTAGAAAGACCTTCCTTTAAATACATTTGACTTGTCAAGCGGCAGTAGTTCACCGGATAAAGTCAGGCGGTTGGAATTGAAGTTGGGCCGTATATCTACGGTGGCATTGTTGCTTCCATGAGGTAATGTTATGCTTACCTGAGCAGATATACCCACCCCCATTACACTCATTGTCAGATACATGGTTCCTTTCTTGTCGGTTTTGATCTTGTAACCGGAAACATTGCCGTCTACAGTGACACCTCCTAATCCGTTAGGGCCGCTGGCAGGAATGTTAAACGCTACCTGTACGGATGCTCTATCGTCGTCTACCATTACAAAATTGGTATTAGAAGAAACAAAGGCATTTCTGCCTCTTTTAAATATAACCCGGTCAGCTTCCAGTGTGAAAGCTTTGTTTTCTATAGCTTGTCTGGCTTCTTCGAACAAGGCTTGTTCCATGGCTTTTTGCGCCTCTTTCTTTTCCTGACGTGTCATTTTCTTTTCTGTTGTTTGTGCTTGTGAGTAGTCTATGCAGCAAAACAAGGTGACGAATACTAATAAAATAATCTTTTTCATATATGTATCTTTTATGTTATTGTTTGAATATGAAACAAATATAATAACTGTTTTGTTGAGAGGACTTTATCTTATTTTTTAGGTTAAAACTCTTCCTTATCATATTCTTTCTAGTCTGTTTTATTTGGCTTGAGTTTGCAAGTATAGCATTATTTTCTGTCTTTCTATCTTTTAAAAAAGATTTTTTCTTCCGGGGGCTATGTGAACTTCTATTTATTTTTTTCTCTATAGAGTTTCTTTTCTACTGCCACTGCTGCCACCTTTTGTCTGGAATGCTCATAAATAAAGGCTTTGAGGGGTGATGGCAGCAGAATATTTGAAGGGATGGAAAATGTTACTGCCACCATTTTAGGATATTCTTTTTGATAATAGTAATTGCAGGAAGATTGTCAACCCGGCAAAGAAATAACTCTTGAAAGAGTCAACTGATATTATAACTAAGTATTATCTCTGTCAACCATCCGTACAAGTAAGATGAAAGAGTAGTCAACCTAAAGCGTTAAACTACACTGCATTCATTCTACATGCCGAGTTGTTCCAGACTGTTCCATTAAGTTGAAACCGAAACATCATGCGGTTGAATGTATCAGAAGATAAGCATGTATTGTTCGGAAGTTCCTTATCTTTTTTCAAAAGGAGCGGAAGAATTCCTCTAAATATATGTTCCTTTTTGTGGGAATAATTCGAGTCTTGATGAGAAAAGTATTATAAGAGGTGGTGGCAGCCTTTTGGGTATCTAAAAAATACTGCTGCCACCACCTCTATAAGATGCTTATATCTAGATTGTTACTTCTGATAAAAGCTCAGTAGTGGTAGCAGAAATGAAAAACTCTGTTGGAGAAAGAGGGCAAAGTCTCTGTTTGTAGATGTATTCTTCATCATCGGCATCAATCTTTTTTTTTGCCGAATTCCGGATCAATCTTTAATAGTGCCGTCACCCCAAAGGTTACAGCGCAACATATCATAATCCAGATAAAGAAATGGTTGTATCCCATCTGGTCCTGAAGCCAACCGGCGGCCATTCCGGGAATCATCATGCCTAATGCCATAAATGCGGTACAAATGGCATAATGTGCCGTTTTATGTTCTCCGTCCGCAAAATAAATAAGATAAAGCATATAAGCTGTGAAACCGAATCCGTAACCGAATTGCTCTATAAAAATGCAAATATTGATAAGGTATAGGGAATCGGGTTGGACATAACTGAGGTAAACATAGACTAAATCAGGTAAGGAAATAGCCCATACCATCGGCCATAACCATTGTTTTAAACCGTTACGGGCTACGGCTATTCCTCCTAAAATACCTCCAAGGGTAAGCCCGATGATGCCGACTGTTCCTTGTACGAAACCTATCTCCTCAGTGGTGAGCCCCAAACCACCTTCTTCAATAGGATCTATAAAGAAAGGAATACACATTTTTGCCAGTTGTGCTTCCGGTAAACGGTAGAGTAACATAAAGAGAATAGCAATACTTGCCTGCTTTTTCTGAAAGAAACTGGCAAAAGTGCCAAAAAATTCTTTGAGTAGGGTAGAAGCGGAAACTTCTTTGGCTGCATGGTCTGAATCCGGATGGGGAAGAATAAACTTATGATAGATCCACACTCCCAGGAAAAGCCCGGCCAATACAAAAAAGGTGATGGACCAGGCGTAAGGTATATTGTCTGTTACAATTTCCAGTCTTCCTGCAAGCATGATAAGCAACCCTTGTCCTGCAATAGTCGCAATGCGATAGAAAGTACTGCGGATTCCTACAAATAAAGCTTGCTGGTGCGAGTCCAGTGCCAGCATGTAAAAACCATCGGCAGCAATGTCATGCGTGGCAGAGCTGAATGCCAACAACCAGAAAATTGCCAACGTAAGTTGGAAAAAGTGTTCGGTGGGGATGGTGAAGGCTATGCCTGCCAGTCCCGCACCCATTAAGAGTTGCATAGTGACGATCCACCAGCGTTTCGTTTTGATAAGGTCTATGAAAGGACTCCACAAAGGTTTGATAACCCAGGGCAGATTAAGCCAGCCGGTATAAAAAGCCAGTTCGGTATTGCTGATTCCTAATCTTTTATACATAATGACTGAAATAGTCATCACTGCCACGTAGGGCAGCCCTTGTGCAAAGTATAGCGTGGGTATCCATGCCCACGGTGAAGTATGTTTGTTTTTCATTATTCCTTTTTCATTTTAAAGATTCCGGATGGAAATCCTATCCGGCGCATGGCTTGGTGGATCGGTTAATAGAAACGGCGGATATCTGCACCTTTATAATAATGCAATAGAATTTCGTCGTAGGTATATCCCCGTTCCCCCATTACGGCAGCCCCGATTTGGCACAGGCCTACTCCATGTCCCCAACCGGCACCCGTTAGCAGAAACCATTCGGGGACGCCGTTTTTCAATTCTCCCTTATCTACTACAAAGGCTGAACTGAATAGGTGGGACGAAGACAGGGTACGACGTATCTCCAATTCTTTTCCGATAGTCAATGTTTTCAAAGAACCTACAATTTTCAGTTTGCAGATACGTCCGGACTTGCCACGTTGGATGGGAATCAGGTCGATGATGTCTCCATAATCTGATTTTGTATTTTGACGGATCAGTTCGGCTAGCTCTGACTGGGAATAACGCACTTTCCAACGATAGAAATCTGTGGTTTCCTGATCGTAATTGTTCAGTATTTGTGAAATTACTTTTTTATCGTGGGTATCACAGAACGAAACGGGAGAAGTACGTATCCAACGTTCTGCCTCTTCTTCTTTAGTCAGATCGGGTAACGGACGGTTTTCTTCTTCTTCCGTATCACGGATGGTAGACAAATAGGGATAATTCTTATCTTCCCAGCAATAGCCGAATTCCTCACTTGCACCTCCGCAACATTTAGAGAAACGAGCATCGCAGATGCCGCGTTCATACATTAGTAATTGCCCTCGGGTTGCCTGTACTGCTTCAGTTACGGCAGCACTGGATGCCTTGGTTATTCCCTGATAACGTTGGCAATGATCATCTGCACAAACGTCGAATATGGTGTGGTCTTCCCGGTCGTACCAACGGATATATTCGGTATCGGTCTTGATAAAGGAAAAGAAACCTTCATTTTTGCCACTTAAAGCTTTGCGTTTCTCTATTTGAGCAAACAGCCAGCTGCGTGATACCACGGCATGTGCTTTCAGAAACTCTAAAGAGGAGGTGGCGTTCATCTCCGAAGAGATGACGCTTATCAAATAGTCTTCGGCGGGAAGAATATTGATAGCGGTGATTTTGCCTTCGTCCACCACTAGTTTCAGTGTTCCCATAAAACTTTGGGTTTCTTGCCGTTCCCAGTGGAAATTAATTCCGATGGTTACGTCATATAATGAAAACGAGGCATGTTCGTCTTGTGGAGTGAAGGTCAGTTCGCGGTAAAGATTACCATTCCACAGAATACCTCCTTCGCTGAAGGCTACTTGTTGTTCACCACAGACCGTTTCTCCTTTAGCGAAAAAATTGCCGTTCAGTGAAAAATGAATTTCTTGTGCGTTTACTATTCCTACGCTTATTTCGGGTTCTTTCATTGTTATTCGTCTTGTTTATGGGCTTGCTGTAATTCCTTCATCTCTTCGTGTTCTCTCTATCTTTTTGCTTTCTCGTCAAAATAACGTCCGGGTATCTTCTCGGCTTCTTCTACTGTTATTCCCACTTCTTTTATGATGGATGCCACTTTTTCTTCTGTTATTTTGTCGAAATCTTCCTGACGGGTGGTGACGATTACGCCAGCCATGTCCAAAGCTCCCGGACTGATGAGCATCTGTTCGCTGCCTTTTGCAAAGTAGCAGTCGGGACGGTGCTTGCTGCGGGGAAAAACCACCGTATAGTATAGATGGCCTTCCTTCCATAACAGCAGGTTGAACTTCGCTTCTTGTCCGTCTTCATCCGGTGGGAAAGCGGCGAGGGCGCTGTATAACAGGGAGTCGTCATAATGCGTGTTGCTTGAGAGGATTACCAAAGGACAGGGATAGTCCTTGGTGTTGAGGTAAATTCGGCTACATTCTAGTGGATAATCTTCCTCTTCTTCTAGGTAGGGAAAATACATGCTGCGTATATCGATTGTCTGTGCGTGGGTTATCAGCTGTTGTACGTTCGGGATGATGGGAACATCAGTTTTTCTGACTCCTTGAAGATGGAGATGGTCCGGTGCAGAGGCTCCGCAATGTGCTCCATTATAGAATAGGGCGTAGTCCGGATATTTCTGTACGAATGCACGGACGTCATCGTAACTGAAAATATTCTCATCCATGAGTTGGGGGATGTGATCTTTATGGGCGATAGTGAGGTGATCCGGCAATATGGGATAAGGGTTAACGCATATTCTGTTTGCAGTGATGGTTTCCAGTGCTTTCTGCTCCTTAGGCTGGTTTTCCTTGCACAGGAAACAGGGGCGTGCTTGGATGCTGTCCTTATCCACTTTGGCGGTAGTCGAAACCGCACGCTGTGCATTGCACTGTACCACAAACGTGTAGCCGTTTATGGACAGTTCCTTGGTCTGTACAGTCTGTAATGCCTCGTGGTTGTGGTGTGCCAGTGGCCAGCACGCCAGTTGGCTGTCTATAAATCGCTTGATTTCATTCCGGTTCTTCAGCTCTTCTGTATATTTTTTGCGGATTCCCAGTTCACGGGTGCGCAGGCTGTCTTTGTAGTGATTGTTGGCATTGGTCTGCTCTATGCTCAGGGCGGCATCCGAGTTCCCTTCCCAGCGGCGGCACAGATAGAGTACATCATAGATTCTTCCTATCTTATATTGGCGCGAGAAAATGAGTCCCAGGGCATAATCTTCTCCGTAGCTGACATTGGGCACGCCTGTTTCGCGCAGGATAGGTGTGAAGAATGCGCGCGGAGCTCCCAGACCGTTGATGCGCAATGCGTTATTGTGTCCGTTCTCTTTCGTCCACTCGCTATGGTCTATCACTCCCGGAGCGATGGTGTTCAGCCGGAAGTCCGTCATGCGGTAAGTTCCTATTACCATGGCGCATTGCTCTTTGTAGAACGTGTCTACGATGGTTTGCAGGGTATGGGTGTCGCTGTACAGGTCATCGCTGTCAAGCTGTATGGCGAAGCGTCCGCACCGGGGGTGGTTGATTGCGAGGTCCCAGCATCCCCCTATGCCCAGATCGGTACGTTGGGGCTGAAGGTGGATTACCGCTTTGTTGTCCTTGTATTGACCGATGATTTCTGTGGTTCCGTCTGTCGAGTGATTGTCCACGACGATGATGTTGAATGGAAAGCGTGTTTCTTGTGTGAGTGCCGACCGGATGGCATCGTCAATGGTACGGGCGCGATTGCGCACGGGGATGATGACGGAGGCTTCATATTCGAAATTTCCTTTCTTTACATCCGTTTCCATACATATGGGTTCAAGGAGGGCATTGATGGATTTCAAGTATCGTGTGAATGCTTCTTCCATTTCTATCTGTACTTCCCTGTTACGGGGATTTACGTAGTCGAACTGCTTTTCGCCGGACAGGCGGTTGTCGCTTTCTGTTTCCGTATAAAGATATTCGTTGATATGTACCAGATGAGAATGGAGGGTAAGGAACAGACGCAGTTCATAAAGGGCGGCATACTTTCTTTCCTCTGTCATTTGGAGACTGGCGAGGATGAATTCCGTTCTGTTGAATATCAGTAGCGGACCGAAGTCGAAATCATCACGCACACTGCCGGGTTGGTAGTCGTTGACGGGATGTTTCTTCTTTTCTCCGTTTTTCCATTCATGATGGTCGGCATAGACCATGCCGCATTCTCTGTCCTGCAGGAAGTCCGTCATGCGTTCCAGTGCCTTGTAAGCCAGTTCCAAAGCAGAAGTTTTGGTATAGAGCAATATATAAGGTGTGTCTGCTTTTTCAGCAATCATCTTCATTGTCTTAGAACTGGTTAGTGAATCAACAGGTAATATTTCGCATCCTTCGGGGGTGGATAATGTCTTGTTGGGTTCGATGTTCAGCAGATAGATTTTGTTGACTATGCTACTTTCTTTTAGAGCATGGATTGTCTGTTCTGCCGCTGTGCTTTCCCTATAAGGAATAAAGCAATTAATTGTTTTTCTCATTGTTAAAAAGTATTTCTCACGGCAAAGATAGGTAATATATCTTATTTTTTCTCTACCTTTGTACGCTAATTGTCTTTTAAATATAAATGGAAACTCCGAAAACAGCATTACTTGGCAGGACATTGGATGAGATTCAACAGATTGTGAGGAATCTGGGAATGCCTAAATTTGCCGCAAAGCAGATTACGTCTTGGTTGTATGATAAAAAGGTGGAAACGATAGACGAAATGACCAATTTGTCATTAAAGCATCGCGAAACATTGAAAGAAGGGTATGAGGTGGGAGCATCTGCTCCGGTGGAAGAAATGCGTTCGGTAGACGGTACGGTGAAATATCTTTTCCGTACACCGGCTCATAATTTTATTGAAGCGGTTTATATACCCGATGAGGACCGGGCTACTCTTTGCGTTTCCTCGCAAGTGGGATGCAAGATGAATTGTAAGTTCTGTATGACCGGGAAGCAAGGTTTTACAGCTAATCTGAGTGCCCATCAAATATTAAACCAGATCTATTCTATTCCTGAAAGGGAAAAGCTGACTAATCTTGTTTTCATGGGTATGGGAGAGCCTTTCGACAATCTGGATGAGGTGTTGAAAGTGCTTGAGATTCTGACTTCAGAATATGGTTACGGCTGGAGCCCGAAACGCATCACTGTTTCTTCTGTGGGTTTAAAGAAAGGACTGGAGCGCTTTCTGAATGAAAGTGATTGTCATCTGGCTATCAGTATGCATACTCCGATTCCTTCGCAACGAAGGGATTTAATGCCTGCCGAGAAAGCTTTTTCCATTACGGAAATTATTGATATATTGCATAATTATGATTTTAGCAAACAGCGGCGTCTGTCTTTTGAGTATATCGTATTCAAAGGGGTGAACGATTCACTTATTTACGCTAAAGAGATTGTGAAACTTTTGCGCGGCATTGAATGTCGTGTCAATTTGATCCGGTTTCATGCCATTCCTAATGTGGATTTGGAAGGGGTAGATATGGAAACAATGGTTGCCTTCCGTGATTACTTGACGCAGCATGGCGTATTTGCTACGATCCGTGCTTCAAGAGGAGAAGATATTTTTGCTGCTTGTGGAATGTTGTCAACGGCTAAACAACAGAAGGAGAAAGGTGTTACATTACAGTAAATAACAACAATAATACCATATAATTATGAAACGAATAGCATTTTATTTAAGTTTGGTGCTGGTGGTTCTGGTACTGGCTTCTTGTAAGAAGGGACAAAAGAACTTGTTTACCCCCACGTCCAGCGGTAGACCTTACGAAGTATTGGTCGTAGTAAATAAACCTGTATGGGACCGTCCTGCAGGACGTGCATTGTTTGATGTATTGGATACCAATGTGCCCGGACTGCCCCAGGCGGAGCGTTCGTTTCGTATATCAAATGTGGACCCTCAGCATTTTGATCGTGTGCTGAAAATATTCCGTAATATCATCATTGTGGATATTCAAGATATTTATACTCAGCCCAAACTCAAGTTTTCCCGTGATGTTTATGCGTCTCCACAGATGATTATGACAATTCAGGCTCCTAATGAAGACGAATTTGAGGAATTTGTAGCAAAGAACAGTAAAGTGATTATAGATTTCTTTGTGAAAGCTGAGATGAATCGTCAGATAACTTTGTTGAAACAAAAACATAGCGATGTGATTTCCACTAAGGTAGGAAGTATTTTTGATTGTGATATCTGGGTGCCGATAGAACTGGCTAACTATAAAGAAGGCAAAGATTTTTTGTGGGCTTCTACTAATCGTGCTACAGCGGATATGAATTTTGTAATGTACTCTTATCCTTATACAGACAAGGATACCTTTACTAAAGATTATTTCATTCATAAACGTGATTCTGTAATGAAAGCAAATATTCCGGGTGAACGCGAAGGAATGTATATGGCAACAGACTCTATGTTTGTGGATGTGGAAGATATTGTTGTAAAAGGAGAGTATGCGCAAGAAGCTCGCGGATTATGGGAAATGGAAGGTGACATGATGGGAGGTCCGTTTGTGTCTCATGCACGGGTGGATCGTGCTAACGGTCGTGTCATTGTGGTTGAGGCCTTTATTTATTCACCGGATAAATTGAAACGTAATCTGATGCGTCAGATGGAAGCTTCACTTTATACATTGAGATTGCCCAATGAAAGCTTGATTGACGAAATTGTAATTAGTGGTAATATTCCGGAAGAAAAAATAGATACAACAAGCCGGGTAAAGTAAGAAGAGACATTATAATATATAATATAGATGGAAGATAACTACAAGATACGAGTTGGTATTACTCATGGGGATATCAACGGAGTAGGATATGAAGTAATTCTCAAAACTTTTTCGGATCCTACCATGCTGGAACTTTGTACACCCATTATTTATGGATCACCTAAAGTGGCTGCTTATCATCGTAAAGCAATGGATATTCAAACAAATTTCAGTATTGTCAATTCTGCAGATGATGCTCAGCCGGATAAACTGAGCATCGTGAATTGTACGGAAGACGAATTGAAGGTGGAGCTCTCCAAACCGACACCGGAAGCTGGTAAAGCAGCTTTGGATGCGTTGGAGAGAGCTTTGCAGGACTATCGGGAGGGAATGATTGATGTTTTGGTAACTGCTCCTATCAATAAGCATACCATTCAGTCGGAAACTTTTCATTTCCCCGGTCATACAGAATATATTGAAGAGCGTGTGGGGGAAGGACAGAAAGCGTTAATGATTTTGCTGAAGAATGATTTCCGGGTAGCTTTGGTGACTGGTCATGTTCCTGTACGCGAGATAGCACAAGATATTACCAAGGAACTTATTATGGAAAAATTGGCTGTTTTCCATCGTTCTTTAAAAGAGGATTTTGGCATCGACAGTCCGCGTATAGCTGTGTTTTCATTAAATCCTCATGCGGGTGATGAGGGATTGATTGGTACGGAAGAGAGTGATATCATAATTCCGGCAATGAAGGAAATGGTTGCCAAAGGCATTCAGTGTTTCGGACCTTATCCGGCCGATGGCTTTATGGGATCTGGCAACTATACTCATTTTGATGGAATTCTAGCTATGTATCATGATCAGGGATTGGCTCCTTTCAAAGCTTTGGCAATGGATGAAGGAGTGAATTACACGGCAGGACTTCCTATTGTACGCACTTCTCCGGCACATGGTACTGCGTATGATATTGCCGGACAAGGGGTTGCCTTGGAAGATTCTTTTCGCCAGGCTATCTATGTGGCTATGGATGTTTTCCGTAATCGGATTGTCGAAAAAGAAATCCATGCACATCCATTGCGTAAACAGTATTATGAGAAACGGGATGATAGCGATAAACTGAAGTTAGATACCATTGATGATGAAGATTGATGGTGAACCGGTCTAAAATATAATTTCAAGAAAAAGAGTAGAAATGAAATTTGCAATTATATCAGCGGGTGAAGGCTCCCGACTTTCACAAGAAGGGGTAGCTTTACCCAAACCTTTGGTGCAACTGAACGGAGTTGCCATGATTGACCGTCTGATACAGATCTTTGTGCGCAACGGGGCTGATAAGGTGGTCATCATTATTAATAATGAAAGTCCGTTGACAAAAGAGCATTTGGCAAAACTACAGGCGGAAGCGACAGTGCCATTGGAAGTAGTTGTGAAAACTACGCCTAGTTCAATGCATAGTTTTTATGAACTGAACTCTTATTTGAAAGACGATAAGTTCTGTTTGACTACTGTAGATACCATATTCCGTGAAGAAGAATTCTCGACTTTTATTGAAGCGTTCAAACAATCGGACAAAGATGGATATATGGCGGTGACCGATTTCATAGACGATGAAAAACCGCTTTACATTTCTACAGATGAAGCTTTGAACATAACTGGCTTTCATGATGAGGCCATCTCCGGATGCCGCTATATATCGGGAGGAATTTACTGCCTGACTCCGACAGCGGTCAAGACATTGCACGGGTGTATGGAAAAAGGTATGTCCCGTATGCGCAACTTCCAGAGGCAGTTAGTGGCCGACGGCTTGAAATTAAAGGCTTATCCTTTTACAAAAATTCTGGATGTAGACCATGCCAGTGATATAGTGAAAGCGGAAAACTTTCTGACCGGTAAGGACGAGTAATTTAAAAGATAACATAAAGGAATGAATGTGATTTCAATAATAGGGGTAAGCCGTGGAAACGAATATTCACCCAATCATGTGGACAATGATGCCGCCATATTTAATAAGGTGGTGGAAGAGTTGGGACAATTGGGCTGTGAAGTTGAGGTTTATGCCGAGAAGGATTTCGTGGAGCAGGGTGTCAAAGGAGATATCATTTTTGATATGGCCCGTGATAAAGCAACAATAGCCCGCTTGAAGTCTTTGGAGGATGGAGGTGCGTTGGTGATAAACTCTGCTTACGGTATAGATAATTGTGTACGTAGACCCATGACGGAGCTACTTATAAAAAGAGGAGTTCCTCATCCGCAGAGTTTTATTATTTCAACAGCAGACGAGTATTCTGAAAACTGTTATCCTTGTTGGGTAAAGCGGGGAGACTCTCATGCTATGGTGAAAGAAGATGTAGCTTATGCCACTTGTAAGGAAGAGGTGGAGAATATTCTGGCTGATTTTCGCAACCGTGACATTCCTGTTGCGGTCATCAATGAGCACTTGCAAGGCGACTTGGTGAAATTCTATGGGGTACACGGCACTGATTTCTTTTATTGGTTTTATCCGTCTCCTTGTTCGCACAGTAAGTTCGGTTTGGAAAAAATAAACGGAATAGCCAAAGGGATTCCTTTTAGCGTAGAGGAATTGAAAATACAAAGTGATAAAGCTGCTGAGGCGCTGAACGTACCCATTTACGGAGGTGATTGTGTGGTTTCAGCCGACGGAACACTGCGGATTATAGATTTTAATGATTGGCCCAGCTTTGCCCGTTGTCGTGAGGAAGCGGGAGGTAAAATTGCAGAGTGTATTTATAACCGGGCTAAAAAGCAAATGAAACAATAAAGACATGAGTACAGAGAGTGAGAAGAAAGGAATAGAGGCTTCTTTCAAATCCATGGACACAGAGGAGTTCCTGGATATTTATTTCAATCGTCCCATAGGATATGCATGGGCGCTATTGTTTAAAAAATTGAAGGTACATCCCAATGTCGTGACCATTTTTTCTATTATTCTAGGTATAGGCGCAGGCGTGATGTTCTATTACCCCGATATGAAACATACCCTGATTGGTATACTTCTATTGATGTGGGCAAACCATTATGACAGTGCGGACGGCCAATTGGCACGGCTTACAGGGCAGAAAACCCAGTGGGGACGTATGTTGGATGGCTTTGCCGGTGATATTTGGTTCTTTACTATTTATGCGGCGATCTGTCTCAGACTGATGGACCAGCCTATGCCGTTTCATATTGGTGACGGGATGCATTGGGGGATTTTTATTTGGATATTGGCTGCTTTTTCGGGCACTGTTTGTCATAGTAAACAATGTACATTGGCGGATTATTATCGTAATATTCATTTATATTTTCTGAAAGGGAAAAATGGAAGTGAGCTGGATAATTTCAAACAACAGCGTGAGATCTTCTATAGTTTACCTTGGAAAGGAAATTTCTGGTGGAAAGCTTTTTTGTATTTTTATGGTAATTACACACGTCAGCAGGAAAGAATGACCCCTAATTTTCAGCGTTTCTATGCTTTGGTAAAGGAAAAGTATGGGGACAATATTCCACAGGAGTTGCGGAACGAATTTCGTGCAGCTAGCAAACCTTTGATGAAATATACCAATATCTTGACTTTTAATACACGTGCCATTGCTTTGTATATCAGTTTGCTGATTGGCGAACCTTGGTTGTATTTTGTATTCGAGATTATTGTAATGACTTCTTTATTTGTATATATGCGCCATTGCCACGAGGCGGTTTGCGCACAGTTATATTATAAATACGCGGCGAAGTGAAAAGTAAATATAGAAATATATTCCTGATATTTGGGATTGTAGCTATCGTGGTAATGCTCTGTACTTTTGATATGGAGTATGATGAATTGTTGGCTAACTTGCGCCGGGCAGGGATTTGGCTGCCGGCTGTAGTAGGGTTATGGATTATCATTTACTTGTTCAATACCCTTTCTTGGTACATTATTATCCGAGATGGAAAAAAAGGAACGCCTATTCCATTTTGGAAAGTTTATAAGCTTACAGTTTCCGGGTTTGCACTGAATTATGCTACTCCGGTAGGATTAATGGGAGGAGAACCTTACCGTATCATGGAACTGACTCCTTATGTCGGGGCCAGTAAGGCAACATCATCAGTTATCCTTTATGTGATGATGCATATTTTCTCGCATTTTTGTTTTTGGTTTTGTTCTATTTTCTTGTATTTGGCTTTACGCCCGGTAGATATTGCCATGGGGACTATGCTGGCTGTTGTGGGTGTGGTTTCTCTTTTGGCTATTTATTTTTTTATGAAAGGATACAAGAATGGAATGGCTGTCCGTACTTTAAAATTATTACAATATATTCCTTTTATTAAAGGATGGGCCAAACGTTTTTCAGAAAACAAACGGGAGACTTTGGAACGTGTGGACAGTCAGATAGCAGAGCTGCACAAACAGCGTAAGTCTACATTTTATGCCTCGTTAAGTCTGGAATTCATGGCTCGGATTCTAGGTTGTCTGGAAGTGTATTTCATATTGAATATTCTGACAACAGATGTTAGCTTTCCGGCTTGTATTCTGATTATGGCATTTACTTCTTTATTTGCTAATCTGTTCTTTTTCTCGCCTATGCAATTGGGCGCTCGTGAGGGGGGCTTTGCCTTAGCGGTAGGAGGACTGGCTATTCCGGGAGCTTTCGGAGTTTATACCGGACTGATAACCCGTGTACGTGAATTGATTTGGATTGTAATTGGTGTATTGTTGATGAAAGTCGGCAACGGTACACCTACTAATAAAGCATAAAATAATGAACGCATTGAAAGATATTCAGGGAGTTATATTTGATTACGGCGGTACGATAGATACGAATAGCCGCCACTGGGCGGAAGTATTGTGGGCCAAGTATGTGGAACATCAGATTCCGGTGGATAAGGAGAGTTTTCGTGAGGCATACGTCTTTGGAGAAAGAGCGTTGGCTAAATACCCTTTTGTCCAGCCTTGGCATGATTTTCATGATGTGCTTTCCATTAAGGCCAAACTTCAGATGGAATGGTTGGCAGAACAGAGAAAGTTGCCTATGGATGAGTTGAAACTGCAATCTTATGCCACGAAAGTAGCAGACAGCTGTTATGAGTATGTATTGGATATATTGCAGGTTACACGTCCGGTAGTGGAAGAGTTGTCCAAAAAATATAAGTTAGTGCTGGTTTCTAATTTTTATGGTAATATTCAGACCATTTTAAAGGATTTTGGGCTTCTGGATTTCTTTGATGAAATTATTGAATCCTCTGTGGTGGGTGTTCGTAAACCAGACCCCGCTATCTACAGACTCGGAGTGGATGCTATGGGGTTTGTGTCAAAGAATGTGCTGGTGGTTGGAGATTCTTTCTCAAAAGACGTTGTTCCTGCCAAAGCGGTGGGATGTCGTGTAGCTTGGTTGAAAGGAGAAGGTTGGGGAGGAGAAGTCATTGACGAATCTGTTCCTGATGTGATTATAACGAATTTGGCTCAACTGCCTGTTCTATTATAAAAGGTATGGAGACACAAAGACATGCATTGGTAAAAAGGGACTATCTAGTTCCTTTTGTTTTAGTAACCTCTTTATTCTTTTTATGGGGATTTGCACATGCTATTCTTGATGTGCTGAATAAACATTTTCAAGAGGTGATGGATATTACCCGTACTCATTCGGCAATGGTGCAGGTAATGTTTTATTTAGGTTATTTCGTAATGGCTGTTCCGGCAGGGTTGTTCATCACCAGATATGGATATCGTAGGGGAGTTGTTTTCGGATTATTGCTTTACGGCATCGGGTCGTTGATGTTTATTCCCGGCGAATACTGGATGTCATTTGAATTTTTTCTGTTCTCTTTGTTTGTCATCGCTTGCGGCTTGGTTTTTTTGGAAACGGCTGCAAATCCTTATATGACAGAATTAGGGGATAGGGAAACAGCTGCCAGTCGGTTGAACCTGGCCCAGTCCTTTAATGGATTAGGATGTATTTGCGGCCCTTTGGTGGGAGGACTATTGTTGTTCTCGGAGAAGGGAGAGGCGAATATTTCATATCCTTATATGCTGATGGGGGTAGTTGTGCTGATAGTGGCACTGGTCTTTTCCCGTATCAAACTTCCGGAGATTGTTCATACAGACAATGTGGTGAATGGAAAGACAGTTAAAAAAGGCTTATGGTCGCATAAATTATTTTTATTTGGTCTACTGGCACTATTCAGTTATGAAATAGCAGAGATTTCTATCAATAGTTTCTTTATCAATTATGTGGTGGACGATGGATGGATGAATGCCCGTGATGCGGCAGTAGTGCTTTCATTCGGTGGGCTCGGGCTATTTATGTGCGGACGTTTTGCCGGTAGTTGGATTATGCAGCGAATTCGTGCAGAAAGAGTTTTGCTATACTGTGCTTTGGGAACGGTAGCGGCTACTTTTCTTATCGTTTGCAATTTAGGAAAAATTTCATTAGTTGCTTTGTTTTTGGTATATGTGTTCGAAGCCATCATGTTTCCCACTATTTTTGCCATATCTTTGAAAGGGTTGGGAAATAAAACCAAACGAGCCTCTTCTTTTTTAATGATGTCTCCTGTAGGAGGAGCTATTGGCCCTGTGTTGATGGGATATGTGGCAGACAATAGTAATATGTCCTTATCATTCATTATACCATTTGTTTCTTTTTGTGTTGTATTATTCTATTCGTGGTATGCCGATGTAGAAGGAAACTGAAATAAAAAATCCCGATATGGCTGTCTGGCTTTATCGGGATTTCTATCTATTTTTAAATTTCCTCGGCTTTCAAAGGACTAGTCCGGATAATATCCCATACATCTTCTTCTGTTTTGCTGAAGGGACCGGATGCTTCTAATTTCAGTGTCGACATGGCTGCTGCAAAACAACCGGCTTTTTCATAGGATACTCCTTTGTTGCGCATATATAAATATCCTGTGGCATACGTATCTCCGCATCCTGTAGCATCAACTATATCTTTAGGAGGATAGGCGGGTATCTTATGAAATCTACCTTCTGCATAAATTACAGAACCCAGACTTCCCAAGGTTATCAATACCTCTTTTACTCCCCATTCAGCAAGTTGCAAAGCGGCTTGTTTTATGTCTTTGTGACCGGTAAGCACTTCCATTTCGTGTTCGTTTACCTTTAGAATATCAATATATTTTAAGGCTTCCAACTTGTCTGTCCAATCTATGGGATAAACTCTTTCACCCCGGACTTCGCGCAAATATCCTTGGGCATCTACCGCCAAAATACCTTTTTCTGAAAGATATTTTACAACATCCAGTGAAAAATCATCTGCCAGAAGGCTTCCCAAATGAAAAATATGGGCATTTATATTCTGTAGCTGTTCCACTGTGAAAGGATCGGCTTTAGCTAATACCCGCTGACTGCGGTTATCTTGATTTTCCCCGTATGTATTCTCGAAATAGACTGTTCGCTGACTGGGAATAACAGTGACTCTGATACCTTTTGCACGGATATCTTCTACAGCTTTAAATTCACTGGGCGCTAGTGCTGTGACCAGCTGATAATGCTTTGTATCCTTTAAATGACTGATTCCGTGTGAAAAATAATAGGATGTTCCGCCGGGCATATAAGTCGTTTTCCTGGGTGTTACTATCTTATCTAATGTAATGTGGCCTATGCAACAAATATCATCCATACCTATTTATATTAAACGGTTGCAAAGCTACAAAAAAAACTAGAAAAAGCATGGAAGTTTTCAAAAGAAGGTGTAACTTTGGCACAAATTATCTTAATCTCTGCTATGAGATGCAATTTTAACAAAGAAATTAGAATGGAAAAAATGAATGTGAAACCGGCAACCGGTAAATTGGGCGTTCTTTGTGTTGGATTGGGCGCTGTTACTTCAACTTTTATGACAGGTGTGCTGATGGCTCGTAAGGGACTGGCAAAACCTGTCGGATCTATGACTCAATATGATAAAATGCGTGTTGGCCGTGGAGAAAATAAAAAGTATTTGCATTATGGAGAAATCGTTCCATTGGCAACTTTGGACGACATTGTTTTTGGTGCATGGGATGTTTATCCTGCTAATGCTTATGAATCAGCTGTAAATGCTGAAGTTTTACAAGAAAAAGACATTCTTCCTGTAAAGGAAGAACTGGAAAAGATAGTTCCGATGAAAGCTGCTTTCGATCACAACTATGCTAGTCGTTTGGATGGCGATAATGTGAAAGATTGCAAGAATCGTTGGGATATGGTAGAACAGCTGCGTGAAGATATCCGCAATTTCAAAGCTGAAAATAATTGCGACCGTATCGTAGTTCTTTGGGCTGCTTCTACAGAAATCTATGTACCTGTTGAAGAAAAAGTACACGGAACCTTGGCAGCATTGGAGCAAGCGATGAAAGAGGATGATAAGGAACACATTGCTCCGTCTATGTGCTATGCTTATGCAGCGCTGTCAGAAGGTTGCCCTTTCATCATGGGAGCTCCTAATACTACAGTTGATATCCCGGCTATGTGGGAATTGGCTGAAAAAACGAAGATGCCTATTGCTGGTAAGGACTTCAAAACAGGCCAGACATTGGTTAAGTCAGGCTTCGCTCCGATTATCGGAACCCGTTGCTTAGGCTTGTCCGGCTGGTTTTCTACAAATATCTTAGGTAATCGTGATGGTTTGGTGTTGGACGAACCGGCTAACTTCCGTACTAAAGAAGTCAGCAAGCTGTCTACTTTGGAGTCGATTCTTGTACCCGAAGACCAGCCTGATTTATATACAGATTATTATCACAAAGTACGTATCAATTACTATCCCCCTCGTAATGACAGTAAGGAAGGTTGGGATAATATCGATATCTTCGGATGGATGGGCTACCCCATGCAGATTAAGATTAATTTCCTTTGCCGTGATTCAATTTTGGCTGCTCCTTTATGTTTGGATTTAGTATTATTGAGTGACTTGGCTGCACGTGCAGGACGTTTTGGTATACAGCGTTTCTTGAGTTTCTTCTTGAAGAGCCCGATGCATGATTATACAGAAAATGAAATACCTGTCAACCATCTCTTCCAGCAGTATGCTATCTTGAAGAATGCTATTCGCGAAATGGGTGGTTATGAAGCTGATCAGGAAATTGATTAATTCATAACAGACTGTTTTTATTCAGGCGCGGATTGCGCGGATTTCACGGTTTCTCTTTATAAAAGACCGTATCAATCCGTGAAATCCGCGCCTTATTTTTTATTTTTCTGCCATAATTACTTGCTGTCTGCTCGGGAATTTGTAATTTTGTCATATAATAAAATGAATATGGTCAGGTCAGAAATACAAAATGTTAAACTCAGATTTGGTATTATTGGTAATGCTGAAGGATTGAACCGTGCCATAGACGTGGCTATTCAGGTGGCGCCCACAGATTTATCAGTATTGATCACCGGTGAAAGTGGTGTGGGAAAGGAAAATTTTCCGCAGATCATCCATCAGTTCAGCCGTCGGAAACATGGACAGTATATAGCCGTGAATTGTGGAGCTATACCTGAAGGTACAATAGATTCAGAACTTTTCGGACATGAGAAAGGTGCTTTTACAGGAGCTATCAGTGACCGTAACGGTTATTTTGCCGAAGCCAATGGTGGAACTATTTTTCTGGATGAGGTGGGAGAGTTACCTCTTGCTACGCAGGCGCGTCTGCTACGTGTGCTCGAGAGTGGTGAATTCATTAAAGTAGGTTCATCCAAAGTACAAAAGACGGATGTACGTATTGTTGCCGCTACCAATGTAAATCTGACGGAAGCCATTGCCGAAGGCCGTTTCCGCGAGGATTTATATTATCGTCTGAACACTGTGCCTATCAAGATACCACCTCTGCGCGAACGTGGAGATGATATAACATTACTTTTCCGCAAATTTGCATCGGATTTTGCTGAGAAGTACCGTATGCCGGCCATTCAGCTGACAGAAGATGCAAAAGCCTTGTTGTTGGCTTACCCATGGCCCGGTAATGTACGCCAGTTGAAGAATATTACAGAACAGATATCTATTATTGAAACCAATCGCGACATTACGGCGGAAATTTTGAGAAATTATTTACCGGAACAACGTGTAAACTCCGGTTTACCCGCTTTATTTGGTGTGAAAGCAAGTGCGGGGAAGGCTTTTGAAAGTGAGCGCGAGATTCTGTATCAGGTGCTGTTTGATATGCGGCGTGATGTAACTGAGTTGAAGAAATTGGTAAACACCTTGATGTCGGAACGTGGAGCGCAACCTGTTCCGCCACCGGCTACTACAGCAGTTTCTTATTATCAAGAACCTCAACGGAATTTGGTCGCTACAGTAGTGCCTGCTACACCTACCATTATCTCTGCCGCTAAATCCGTGCATCCTGTAGTAGATGATATTCAGGACACGGAGGAATTTGTGGAAGAAGCGACACTGTCATTGGATGAAGTGGAAAAAGAAATGATACGTAAGGCGCTCGACCGTCATCATGGAAAACGAAAGAATGCGGCAAAAGATTTGAATATTTCAGAGCGCACACTTTATAGAAAAATAAAAGAATATGGTTTGGATTAAACAATTGAAAGTAGTTGGTGTGTTGATGGTACTGGCGGGAATAGTAACTGCTTGTTCCATCTCTTATAAGTTTAACGGATCGTCTATAGACTATACTAAGGTAAAGACTATTTCGTTCGAAAACTTCCCGAACCGTTCGGCAGGTTTTGTGTGGGGACCGATGGAGAGCATGTTCAATACGGCATTGCAGGATATTTATATGCAGCAGACCCGGTTGAAGCAAGCCAAGCGTGGAGGTGACCTGCAATTGTCAGGGGAAATAACCAATTATGATGCTTTGAATAAAGGAATTGGTTCTGACGGTTATTCCAGCATGGTGGAATTGCGTATGACGGTTAGGGTGAACTTTGTCAACAATTCCAATCCGACAGAGAATATGAATGGTCAACAATTCTCGGCTAGCCGAGAATACAACGCTAATCAGCAGTTGAGTGCTGTACAGGATGAATTAGTAACCCAGATGATTAAAGAAATTGTAGAGCAAATATTCAATGCTACCGTGGCAAACTGGTAGTGAGCCCTTTTCCGTCATGACACAACAGCAATTATATGAATGGATAACCCATCCTGAATTATTAAATCGGGATACACTATACGAGCTGCGTACGTTGCTTGCGCGTTATCCGTATTTTCAGACGGTGAGGTTGCTTTATCTGAAGAATCTGTTTTTACTGCATGATATAACATTCGGTGAAGAATTGCGTAAGGCTGCATTGTATGTGGCCGATCGCAAAGTTCTTTTTTATCTGATAGAAGGGGAGCGTTTTATCATTTCTCCTCTTGACAAGCAAGAGAAGCCTAAGGAGGAAGGCGGATTGGACCGTACTCTTTCATTGATAGATGCTTTTCTGTCTTCTTTACCCGAGGACTCTGCTGCCGTGGAGTTGCCTATGGATGTAACAGCCGATTATACTTCTTTCTTATTACATGAAGAAGAACATCCGTCCGATGATGGTATTCCTCGGATGAAAGGCCAGAGTCTGATAGATGATTTCATTGAAAAGTCTGCAGAGGAACCTTTATTACCTCAATTAGGGATAAAAGAGGAAGTGCCGGTGAAAAAGGAAATGCCCGAAGAGGATGAACCGGAAGCGGAGGAAGATATAGAAGATGAAAGCTATTTTACCGAAACATTGGCCAAAATATACGTTAAACAGCAAAGATATTCTAAGGCTCTGGAAATTATTAAAAAATTAAATTTGAAATATCCAAAAAAAAACGCTTACTTTGCAGACCAAATAAGATTTTTGGAGAAATTGATTATTAACACTAAATCAAAATAAAGAAAATGTATTTATTACTTATTGGATTAATTGTGCTTGCAGCTCTTTTGATGTGTTTCGTCGTACTGATTCAGAATTCAAAAGGAGGTGGTTTGGCTTCTAGTTTTGCTTCTTCAAATCAAATTATGGGAGTTCGTAAGACTACGGATTTTATTGAGAAATTAACATGGGGATTAGCTGCTTTTATGGTAGCATGTAGCGTGCTTACCGCTTATTTTGTTCCTACTGCTCATACAGATTCTTCTATCATCATGGAAGAAGCGGTGAAAGAGGGAGCTACCAATCCGTTGAATGCACCTTCAGGTTTTGCTGCTCCGCAGACAAATGATGCTGCAGAGACTCCTGCTCCGGGTGATTCGGCACAGTAATTAAAGAGAGCATTTTCCTTAATAAGGATAGGCGTTCTGTTTTATCAGTGAAACAGAGCGCTTTTTTGTTTTAAGATATTTTGCTTTGATAAGTATGCTTTTGTGCTTACTTTTGTTCTGGAATATGTTAGTTTAAAAATAATAAAAGAATCATGTTGAAATTCATATCATGGAATGTAAATGGCTTGCGAGCTTGTTACGATAAAGGTTTTGCTGATGTTTTCAATCGTTTGGAAGCTGATTTTTTCTGTTTACAGGAAACAAAGATGCAAGAAGGACAACTGGATGTACAATTTGAAGGGTATCAGTCCTATTGGAATTATGCTGAAAAGAAAGGATATTCGGGTACTGCTATTTTTTCTAAAGTAAAGCCATTGTCCGTTACATACGGTTTAGGCATTGAAGAGCACGATCACGAAGGCCGTGTAATTACGCTTGAACTGGAATCGTATTATCTGATAACTGTTTATACTCCTAATTCGCAGGAAGAATTGCGACGCTTGGATTATAGAATGAAATGGGATGATGATTTCCGTGCTTATTTGAAGAAATTGGAAGAGAAAAAACCGGTAATTGTGTGTGGTGATTTGAATGTAGCACATAAGGAGATAGATTTGAAGAATCCTAAAACGAATCGGAAAAATGCAGGTTTCACTGATGAAGAGCGTGCAAAGTTCACTACTTTGCTTGAATCAGGTTTTACGGATACATTCCGCTATTTCTATCCGGAGCAAGAGGGAATTTACTCATGGTGGTCCTATCGTTTCAAAGCCCGTGAGAAGAATGCGGGTTGGCGTATTGATTATTTTCTCACTTCCGATTCGTTGAAGGATAAATTGAGAGGTGCTCAGATTCATACTGACATCTTGGGATCAGATCATTGTCCGGTGGAATTGACAATAGAATTGTAAAAATGGGCTAAAAAACTTTGTAGTTGTCGCAAAATGAATCCCTGATTATCTGCAATAAAAAGATAATCAGGGATTTGTGTCGTCGCAAAACTTATTCTGTTTTATTCTCATAAATCATGGATTCCTGTATATCTTTGTTTCGGGAAATAAATATTTTTTTCCTGAAAAACTGATTGAATCTATGAAACAATGGCATTTATTTTGCTTGTTGCCTTTGATGGCAGCTTGTGACTCCGGACATTCCGGTTCCGGAGAATTAATTTCGGTGGACTTGCGACAGGGGATAGATCATCCTTCTATGCTCAATCTGCAAGATGAGGTAGAGAGTGTGGAATATATACCTTTGGAAACAACCGATGATCCCGCTTCTTTGTTGGATGGAGTATCCGAATATGCTTTGACAAGCAAATACATCTATGTTTCTCCCGTAAAAGAACAACGGATTGTTCAGTTTGACCGGAAAGGTCATTTTATAAAGACATTGATTCCTTTCGGACAAGGACCGGGGGAGTTCAGTAATTTTTTAGCAGGTATACAGGCCGATGAGGAAAATAATCGTCTTTACCTGTTCAGTGCTAATCAGATAGGGGTCTACACCTTAGAGGGGGAGTTTATTCAAAATTTGAACCATGATTATCAGATAGTATATCAGCGTAAGGTGGAACAAGACTGTTTTGCTTCGGTGGCATTTCCGTATATTCCTTTTCGGAGCGGGAGTTATGGTTTAGGCATATTCACAGAGCAAGGGGACACTATTGCTGTAAAGAATGATTTTACTTCGCCACTGGTTCCTCCGGAGAAAGCAGGTTTTACTATAGGCATTGCAGCTACCTATTCAGGTAAGCAGCAGTCATTACTGTTTAAAACAGGATGTAATGATACTGTTTTCAGAATTTCCGATCATAAAATTATGCCAGCTTGTGTTTTGAATTTACAGAATTCAGACCAAGAAATCATCCGCTGCCTGGATGCGACTGATTTCAGTAGCTTACATCAAAAATTTGGAGGAAATAAGGATATTTTTGTGTCTGATCTTTTTGAGACGCCACGAAGTTATTATTTCCGTTGCAGGTATGATGGAGGACATTATGTGGTTTCCGTTGATAAAGAAACAGGGAAGATTCTGGCGGAGCAATGTGAGCAGCCTGAAGATATTTTTAAACTTTCTGATGCCAATCTTCTTTTTGGTATGTTGGGGACACGGAGTTATCGTAGCTTTCCCGTTTGGGGCCGTATGGAGAAAGATGGTTTGGTGCAGGTTGTCATTCCTTATGAGCTGAGTCTTTATGAAAAAGGATCCACCCTTACTGTTCCGGATGAATTAAAAAAGATAAATGTGGATAGTAATCCTATTTTTATAGTCTATAAATTGCGAGAAGGCTAAAAAGTGATACATTTGCGATATGATGAGAAAGTACTTGTTTATAGGCTGGGCTGTATGGATGGTGGTGATATTGGGTATCATCTCCTCTTGCAGTCAGGATAAGGGCACTTCTAGACTGGCATGGGGGAAATATTATTTGTGGAGTGCCCCGGATTCCTCCTACCGGATACTGAATGCCATTCCTTTTCCCGATAAACTTTCCGTAGAAGAACAAGCGTGCTATGCATTACTGATGACACAAGCTATGTATAGATGTGGGCATAAGATATCTTCCGATTCATTGATAAACATTGCTGTACAGTATTATTCTTCACAAGGTAATGCAGATGATAAAGCTTCCGCTTTGCTTTATAAAGGATATATTTTAGAGGACTTGGGGCAGGATAATGAAGCTTTGTATGCCTATAAACAGGCAGAGGAGGCGGTAAAGACTGTTAAGGATTTGCGGATCCATTTTTTGATATATACAGCTTTAGGGAATATCAATGGAAGGTATGCTCATTATGAGCACTCACTGTCGTATTATAGAAAGGCGTTGGATCTTAATCTATCAGTTCCGGCTTGGAATGCAATGGGGGGAGAATATATATTTGCCCCTCTTTATCTGGCTCAGGGAACTCCCCGGTACAATGAAGAGGTCAAGTTGGTTTATGATAAGTTTTTAGGTTTGGTTAATAGGATGGACTTTACCTCGCAAGAGAAAATCTATTATCAATGGGCCTTGAAGGAGAAAGACAAGCAGGAATGGGATTCGGCGGCTTCGTTCCTGTTAAAAGCGATGGACTATACCACTACTGTTGAGTCCCGTTACTGGTATGATGCTGAATTAGCTGTTATCTATAAACATTTAGGAAAAACTGAACTAGTAGACAGCCTTCGTAATAGGGCATTGAAATCTTCGCGACCACTTTTGAGATCCTCTGTGTACAAAGCTATATACCAGGATTTGCTGGCGGCTGGTAAGTTAAGTAAGGCTAATGAATATATGCAATGCTATATCAATGAACTGGAATTACTATTTACTTCCGGAAGCCGTACTGAATTGTTTAAAATCGAGAAAAGATATGATTACACGGCTTTATTACGTCAGAATGATGAATATCGAAGCCGATGGAGCATTACTCTGTTGATAACAGTGGCAGCTGTTTTTTCATTGACTTTACTGCTATGGGGCAGTTGGAAATTTTTTCGCCGCCAGAAACTGGAGATTTTAAGTCATTATAAAAGGGATGCTTCCATGTTGCAGCAGCAGATTGATGATTTACAAGAGAGGATAGAAGAGAATCAAGGTGAGGCGAAGAATCTGCAAGAACAGATGCAAATCCTTGAAAAGGAAAAGAAAAGTAAGGAAATACGTATTCGTCAGTTGGAACTCACTTTCCGTTCGAAACACATCTCGCTTCCGGTTGAGTCGGTGGAGGCAGCACAAGTATACTTGCAAATCGTGACGAAGGGAACTCCTCATTATACCCCTGCTGAAGACCGTACTAAATTAGAGTATTGGTTGAACATATCCCGTAATCGCTGGGCCGAGCGATTGGAAAAGCTTTATCCATCTCTGACCAACGGAGAGAAGGATATTTGTTACCTGTTTGTAGTGGGACTTTCATTTGATGAGATAGCCAGTTTGTTGGGAGTGCAGTCCCGTTCTGTAAACCGTGTGGTATATAGAATTTGTAGAAAGATGGGTATAGAACAAGGGAGCAAAGATGAATTTGTGGCACAAATCTTCCGTTTGGATGATTGCGACACAAATATATAGCTTACATGGCTACTTCGATGGCCAGTATTTGCGCTTCGGATTTAGCTTCAATTGTGACACTTTCAATGTCCCAGATACCGATACCGTCACGACGTGAAAGATTCTCGCCTGCTACATTTATTTCTCCTTCTATAATGAAGATATAAACACCTGTGCGTGGTTTGTGCATACGGTATGTCACACTTTGTCCGGCATCCAATGTGCCCATAGAGAACCATGCGTCCTGTAGCAGATGCGCCGGTGTATTGCCAGATGGTGAGATGAAGGTGGCTAGTTCGTTACGTTTCAATAACGGACGAATGTCATAATTATGGTATTCGGGTTTAGTTCCCTCCACATTGGGAATAATCCAGATTTGCAGGAATTTTGCGTCTTCAGTCTTACTGGCATTGTATTCGCTATGATAGATGCCTGTGCCTGTACTCATTACCTGAATTTCACCTGGGGCAATGGTACTTTCATTCTGTACGCTGTCTCCATGTCTTAAATATCCTTGTAAAGGGATAGACACCACTTCCATATTTTTATGGGGGTGCATACCGAAACCTTCTCCGGGAGCTACTGTATCATCATTTAGTACGCGTAAAGCACCGAAGTGAATTCGTCTTGGATTATAATAGTCTGCAAAGCTGAATGTATGGTAGGTTTTTAGCCATCCGTGATTAAAATACCCTCTTGTATTAGCTTTGTCAATTACTGTTTTCATAACTCATATCCTTTCTTTTTTAATTTGTTGATATTTGATATAACAATTGGGAAACAGAAAAGTTTAACGGTTGCTGTAAGGTGGGTTGTACTTTAGATTCAGCTCTTTTAAATGATCTGTTAGAGTCTTTTGTTACATTAGAAAACACATTTTGTTTCGGTTTTAGTGAAGATTTTTGGAGAACACTCTATGGTAAGAAGCTTTTGGTTTAGCAGACAGGTAAAAAGATAAGTTCGTTTTTCAAAAAGGGCCTTATCTTTTTTTAAAAGACCTTATTGTTTTGGAAAAACATCCTTATCTTTTAATAAAAGGAACTTATGTTTGGCACAAGAATTCATAGAACTTGGCGCAGGATCCGGCAGAATTTGTATCAAGATTCTGAACACTCCGGTAGGAGGAAATGTAGCTTCTTGAAACCGGACAAGGGCTATCGAACTGATTGGGAAAGTAAAATAAAGCAATGTGATGATTGATTGCCAAACAGAAGAAAACGAATTTGTATGTATACATTTGTTTTTACGAACGGAATAAAATCCTTTCATCACCATATCTTATTGTTGTTCAATGGTTTACTGTGTAGAAAGATGGTAAGACATGCCCAAGTGGTAGTTGACGGTGAATATGCCATACACTTTTCGCTTCCGGAACCAGACGGGCATGGCATGTCCTTGGAGCATGTTGGGCTTGTCCGGGGTCAAACCACTTGAGCGTCTTTTACGTCCTTTTATCACCACAAATTACTGGATACTAATTGATTATAGTGATTGAACAATTTTATTTTTCATGTAAAGACAATTCGGATGCTGGCAACTTGAGTAGTTAATCTTACAGTTCATACATTTAAATCTTATAGCTCATAGATAACTTATGACGTTGTCCACAGAACAAGCTAAGCATGTTCGTCAAACAAGCTAGGCCTGTCCTTTGGACAAGCCCGGCCTGTACGTATGCATGAAGCTATACATATGTATGCATCGCCTCATGCGTACGTACGTGTAAACCGGATTTGCATTTTCTTCTTCCCAAAAAGCGTTCCACCCTTTTTCACTTTATGCCGGAAGGTTTTTTCAAACTATCCTTATAGGTTTGACGAGTTTTGCTCAGAGTTTCCCGGAGTTATGCTTGAAGTTTTATCAGATTCACCTATTACTTGCAGAGGGTCTGTCACAAAAACGGGACAAAGCAAAAGTGTTCCTCTATGAAATATCGGATGAACCTGGTTTCTTGGAGCCGAACAAGAATTCTTGGACATCCTGCTCTTATAATTATCGGGTAAGTGAAGGAAGGGTAGGATATAAAATAAAAGAAGAGATGATTTAATCATCTCTTCTGTAGAGCGGAAGACGGGGCTCAAACCCGCGACCCTCAGCTTGGAAGGCTAATGTCCTTTAATCCTGCGGATTAAAGGCAACCAACTGAGCTACTTCCGTTTATGATAGCTATCTTTAGAATCTGATTCTATTTAGAAACTATTGGTTGATGTCTTGGTTGACTTTTAAGGTCAAGTACCAAGAATGGTTCATAATAAATAAGTTAATAATCTCTTTGCAGTATTGCAACTGCACCACAAAATTAGTAAATATCATGCTGTTATGCAATGATTCTTTCTAATAGTTTTGCTTTTGACTGTCAGTTTTTTACCTATCTAATGATATGGTATATAATAGCATAGTGTAGCTTCCCCTCCGCTGAAAAAGTATTCATATATTGCACTTCCATAGCATAATATAGTATCGGTATAGAAATCAGTAGTGGGTATATAAAGCTATATCTTCTCAAAAATCTACCTGCTGAAAAATCTGCTCTTATTGTTTTGTGTTCTCTGCATCTATAAATATGCTTGTGTAACACATAGTTTTGTAGTTAATAAGATGTTTGTTTAGAACTGAAAAAGCCAACTTATCCGTTGTTTGAAGTGCATACTTCAAATGGGTAGGTTGGCTTTTTGCTTATGTACTATTTTATTAATTCAAACTTTTCGCCTTTTAGTTGATAGGTCTTATTGATAATATTGCTCCAACCATTAGAGCCGTAAACAGTAATGGTCTTGTTCTCTGAATCAAACTCGCATTGTCCGTTTTCCAACTCTGTAAATGGTGCTTCTGTTTTCTGCATAAAGTAACCGTATGGGCTGACATCGTACACATCATAGGCATTTGATTCTCTTGAACCACTTTTATAGCGATTGATAATAAACTCCTCTTCTCCGTCAAAATCAACATCGGAAAAGAAGAAAGGAGAATCATCCGAAAGGTATTCTTCGCTCTTTAATTTAGCCGTATAGTCTAACTCTATAACTGTGTTGTTAGGATATGTGTTACCTTTATCATACAGAATCTTATCAGTCCATTTCTCCGCAAAGTAGTAATATTGTACTCCTTGTTTCTCTAAACAGAATAGGGCATTACCTACCTCACCATTTTGCAGCCACATTACTTTTACTGTATATCCGTTTACAGGCTGTTTGTACTTGATGTAAATATGTGGCTGATTGAAACATTCAAAATCCTGCGGAACAGATATTTTGTCTGTTTTGCAGGCTATTAAACTAAGTAATCCTATAATGATAAATAACAATCTTCTCATTACCTTTCATCCATTATAACAACAATCTGCCTAAACACATCACCTGCCATCAGTCCACCACTTGCAGGTAATCCTTTCTTATTAATGGAAACAATGATACTGTATTTCGGATTATCGGCAGGGAAGTAGCCGCAAAACTCTACGGCATATTCTCCATTTGAAAGTTGGATTGTTCCCGTTGCTCCTGCTACTTTAACTTTATCTGATTGGGTAGGTTTAGCTAATCCATTAGAAACAGAGTATTCCAATGCTTCTTTTATGGCAGTCTTACTTTTAGCTATGTAATTAAAGAAAGTCAAGTTCTGTAATGGAGTAGTGAGTATGCCATATCCTAAAGAGTTATAAACCAAACTTGTATCTTTCACTTGATAACCGTATTTTGCAAGTACTTCCGCAAAGGCTTGTTCATTATCAAATGCCTTTCTCACCGCTTTGTAATTGGCGATATTGGATGCAAGTCCGAAACCTTGCTCCACCGTGATTTTACCATATCCACCTCTATGCCAATTATGGTCGCACAATGTATCTTTTCCAATAGCTAAAATACCATCGCCAACATCTATTGTATCAGATAGTTTAACCGCCTTTGTTTCCAATACCGCCAAAAGTGAAGCGGTACGCACCAATCCCGATTCTTGCAGGATGGAATCAGTACCAACAGAAGCCTTAATTTCTCCTGTCTGCACTTCCATTACAATAACTTGCCCTGTTGTAGCATCAAGTTCGGATAGCTTGTTTTGCAGGATAGAATCAACTTTTACCTGCAAGGTACTGTCTATGGTAGAAACTTGTTCTGTTTTTTGTTTGGCGCAAGCTACGAATGTAGCTATGCTGATTAAAAGGATAACAGTATTTTTCATAAATAAGCTAATTTGTATATTTAAATTGTCTTCTGATGAATCTTACAGTTTCCCCATCTTTTAATTCACGGCATTCAAGCCAATTACCGTATTTATCGTACTTATCATATTCATATTCTTCCTTAACCCTCTTTCCATCTCTCCATGTATCAAAATAAATAGTATCACCATATTGATTATAGCGATATGTACCATGCCTTAATATATGGCTATCATCATAAAAATCAGATGATATAAGGTTTCCATTATTGTCATAGTTGAACTTAGAATTATACTCTCTACCTCTAATATGTTTACATATACGTGTTTCTTTTCCTTGATTATTATAATAATACGTTGTTCTACTTACTATTTTGTTATCACCATCTACCACTTGCTCAAAAACAAGTTTGCCTTGCGCATTATATTGGCATGTTATTTCTGATTTCAATTTCCCATATTCTTTCATGTAACGAATCTTAATAAGTTGATTGTCATTGTCATATATGTAATTTGTATCAGCCTTTAATCTATTGTTCGCATCATAGATTGCCATATATGACAAATCTCTATTGCTATTATAACATTCGTGACAAGTTTCCCCATTTGTCCATTTACGAACAATCTTGTCATTCTTCGGTTTTAAAGGTGGCTCTCCTTTCTCTTCTTGTCCAGTAGAGAAATATGTCATACTAATATTGTTTTTATAATCAGTTACCCAATGTATAAAATTTGTTGGGTCGCAATTCACGTATAATTTACGCTCTTTCGTAACAACTTCTCCATTACTGAATATAATCTTTTCTTCTTCTTGTAAAACTTCGGTATATACCTCTTTTACAGAAAACCATTTACTAATATAATCTTTCTTTAAAATAAAAGTTTGTTCTATAACAATTTGAATAAATTCTTTTTTCCTATAGGTACTACTAACATAACTCATATTCGTGATAAGTAATTAGTTATTTATTCTAAAGAAAATCCTCTTAATTGGGCATATTCTTTTAGGCTATATTGCATTGCTTTTTTAGTGGTTTTACCCATTATTATTAAGGTATCAAATCCCAATGACATGAGTTGTCTGACAAAAGCCTTATTTGATAATATATATTGAGATATATCTCTTATTTCAGAATCCCGTAAATCAGAATCATTCTCAATGGAGATTTTAAATCCGCTTCTAAAAAAGATAGCACTCATTTCGTGTCTATAACTATCGTTTCCCATTGTTATAGATACTTTACACAATCTGTTTAATTCACCCGAATAATAGTATTCTTTAAATGCTTGATTCATAGTAGATATGATTTTCATTTTTTCAAAAGAACCATCAAGCAGTGAATTTAATAAGTTTTTAAATAAATCTATGATGTTTATTCTTTTATATATAATTCTTTGTTTATTATGTCCTGCAATTTTAATAACTCACTGTAATTAAACCTATTCTCATTTATACGCTCTGATAATCTGGTTGCCAGTTCTTGATTGTTGGGATGCTTATCAGGATGAGCATATAGTATTAGCTCTTTATGTAATTTCTTTGTTTTTGCTATACTATTTACTATATTAATAGATTCATTAGTTTTGTTCTTTGCAGGAAATACCCATCTAAACCATTTTGCAAGTCTCATAATATAGAACTTAAAATTGTTTAGATATGTATATGGCTTCTTGCATTGGTGCTTCACTATTTGAAATTCTACGGCATTGATGCCCGAAATTCATTAAATAAGTTTTGCATTCTGTTATATCTTCATTAGTCGCCAAGGACTTAAATGCTTGAATTATTTGTTCTATACCTCCAACTTCTGAAATAATATTTCTTGCTTCATTAATAAAATTTTCGTATTGAAAGTTTCTATCAATTGCACAACTTTTCCCCATTTCCATATATGTTATAAAGGCATTCTTTATATTAACCTTTGTTGCAGAAAGGGATTGATTAGGGCATTTGGATAGAATGCTAACTAAGAAGCAAGAGTAACACGTTAAAATATTATCATCAGTCATATTAATAATATTGCACTTCCAATTCCCCGAAGAAGCGGATAAAAAATAAGGTGTGGGAACTATATCTGCTTTATCCTTTTCTCTGGCTTCTCGCATTGCCTTGGCATGGATAAAACAATAGCAACCCACACCAATTTTGACAATATCTAAGAGCCTTATGGATATAAGGTAGGTATATATCAAATGGTGGGGTGCTACTGCTATCATCTTCATGCCTTTTCAAATTTTGCGAGAATTTGAGAAAAGAAGATAATCTCAATAACACCTTTTCGTTAAATATGTCCTTTCAGAGCATTAAGCCCACTGAAATTGCTGCAAAGTTAGCGAAAGGTTTTGAATAGCTAAAGATAAAACACTGATAAATGTAGTTCCAAGTGTTTTAAAGCACATCCGTAGTAAGCAATTAGGTAGTATCAGCTTCTTTTAGTTGTAGCTCCATACCTATTGTTAGTTATAAGGATTATAGTTGCTTTTCTGATATTGCAGATTGGTACGGCTGTTCAGACCTTATAAGTAATTTCCTAAAATCACACATACCATAAACTACAAGCCACATCATGCCTTTTTAAAAAGATAATTTTCTTACGCTTGCATCAATGCGGAACTAACTGCGTTATCGCTATCTGTTTCGCTTGAAACTATGCCTTACCATATTTATATATAGCCATTATTTACAGTTTCTCTTACATTGCAGTTTTTAAAAGTTGCTGTATATTAGGGAACGGGACAAAGTTCTTTGTTTCTGAAAATTGCATGATAACAACAGAAATTTCAAACTTTCTCCCATCCCAACAGATTAGAAACTCAAACAGTCATAAGTGTTTAACAGTTCTTCTTGTCTAAGTCCTAAGTATCTTTTAGTTATGGTTACAGAACTGTGATTAAACAGTTCCATCAGCTTAACCAAAGCCAATTCAGCATTTTCAGAGGATTCAAACACTTTCCTGCCAAAAGTCTTTCTAAGTGAATGAGTGGAAAAATGGTCTATCTTTAAATTGTACTTGTTCTTCAACTCTTTAAGTACAATGTTTATCCATTGGATAGAATAGACCTTGTTCTTACCTTTTCCCGATAAAAAGCAAAACTCATTCAAGTTCTGAATATCCAAAGCAGTATAACAGTCTTTAATGTGCTTCTGAAACTCCTTATTAATTCTCACTTCCCTGCGTTTGCTTGTTTTCTTTTCAGTAATGGTAAACTTTGCATCCTTATTCAGGAGCATTTCCCAAGTAAGTTGCAACAGGTCAGAAATGCGTAAACCAAAGAATATGCCACACCCAACAAGCAGGCTTATCCTATAATTCTTATCCCTATATAACTTTCTTACCAAGTTTGTGGCACTGTCCCATTGCAGGCAGTCACTTGTTGTATAGCTGTTCTTCAAACTCATGTTGTTTCAATTTTGTAGGTTTAACAATAAAAGTGAAAGTAAATTCGGGAATCATTTTGTAATAGTCTGATTCTCAAATTACTTTCACTTCTATTAGAAAGTGTAACTATGATTGTATATAAATAAAGATGGATAAAATCAGTATCAGCAAAAAAGGATTGATAATACCAATTATTATCAGCAGGAGAACTACCAATGTTCCCCATAGTATCAATTTCCCATCATCTTCCATATTGTAGTATTTTTAAGTTATTAAAAAGGTCTGTTCCCATATTTATACTCTAATATGGAGTTACACACCCTATCATAAAAGGAAAAACCACAACCCGTATAAAAGTAGCTTAAATAGGTTGCTTGGTACTCTTCTTGTAATGCTTGGTTGTTACTAAGCAGGTCTGCAAACTTTTCCAACCAATATTTCAAGGCTTGTATAACTTTGATATAGCGTAGGTTGTTATCCACATGCCCCAATCTGTTTTCCAAGTCTTTAATGTGCTTTATTACTTTCTCTGTCTGTTTATCCATAGTTCTGTAAAAATAGGAAAGGACACCTAAATAAATAGATGTCCTCTCATTAATTAGTCAATAAACCATTTGTAATGCTCATCCCCATGCAGGGCTGCATTGATTCCAACAGCCATTTCAGTTGCATTTAATGAGCGGTCTAAGAATGAATCTATATAGCTGCTCTTATTTGCACCCGTTAATAGGTTGTAGAACTTCCACATATTCAAGTCATTTCCAAAGCTGCCAAAGTTCTCATCATTAATGTAGGCTTTTGCAACACTGTTAATCTGTGTATCAGTAAGCAACATTCTTGGCAGTCTCTTTTGGTAGCCATTGGGCAAACACTGATAAAGTCTCATTTTGCCCAATATTTGTGCAAATTGGTGTTCACTCATTGAAGTATTGCCCAACTGTTGCATCAAATGCAGATGTTTGGCAGGATTGTAGTTGTTGAACAGTTCCAAGGCAGAACGGTAAAGTTCACTTGTATTGCTCACCCTTAAATCATCCTTGTAACCATCTGTAAAGACGCACATGTTGCAGCATACTTGGTTCTTAAAGCCAATAGCCAACCTAAACAACTCTGGAACTTTCTTGCTGTATAAGTTCATTTGATTATAGGCTCTGACCCCCACTATTGAAAGGTTCAACTTGTTTCCCTCAACCGTTTCATAGATTGTGGGAATGTCAATACTGAAAGCTGCCCTCTCATAGTAGATTGTTTTGTCTGATTCCAACAACTGATTGGCAGGTTTGTGGATAGCTTCGGGGATGCGCCCCTTAATCACATGAGAGACACGAATATCGGGTGTTCCGATAGTCTCACCATTGTAGTAGGAGTTTGCAGCTTCCCAAACAGTTTCAATAAATGCAGCATGGTTTACTGTAAGCTCATTGTCTTTTGCAAAAACGGGAGTAATACAGTCATTTTTCAAATGTTGCAAGGTAGCTTCTTGGGTGTTTGCCTCAATGAAATGATTTACTCTTTTAGGCGTTGCAGTTTCTTCAATAATGGTTGCTTCTTCTGCAAACTCACCTAAATTCATTCTCTCTCTGTTCTCTGTTGGCATGATAACTAAATTTGTCATAATGATAAAAGTTTAAATGATTAATAATTCTTTTTTATATCAATATACAGAGGGGGACTTGAGGGGTTGTGAACTCGTGAGGCAGACACTCTTATATATTTTAGGTCACTGGCTGAATGGGGAGGGGGGGATTTCTGTATTAAGTACCTTATATGTCTGTTCTCTTGACTTTTAGCTAAACTGCATATAGGTGATTCTTTAATTAGGTAGCCTTTTTAATGTCATTGGCTGTATGTGGAATATTATAAAGTATAGGCTATATAACTCTAATAAAAAGCGAAAGTTGGATTCCGCCATATTGCAGGTTTCCTCCAACTTTCTTTCTCTGCCGTTACTTGCACCATTCCAATGCGTTGTCTTTCACGTTCACCTTGGTAAACGATTTCAGCGATTTCAGTTCCGCAATGAGTTGCTGGACTTCTTCTTGGGTAGGCTCTGGCAGTACAATTCTCCTGCAAGAGTTTCTTCCTATGTTCACCAACTTGGGGCTGCATCTTCTGATAAAAGACACCATTTCTTCATGGTCAAACTGCATCAAAGGTTCTGCCGTTACCATTGTGGGGCGTCCAAGCCTTGCTATCTCTTCCATAGCTTCCACCCGTTCATCAATTCTTGGAGCTTTGTTCATTATCTCCGGATAGAAACGGTTGGTCTCAATGGTCGTGCAGAATACCACACGTTCCATAATCGGATGGTTGATGAACTCCAAAAATCTCTTGGGGTTCTTGGACTGCAACAGGTAAGCGTTGGGCAGTAACATGTTTCTGTTCTGATAGCAGTAATCCAACACTCTGGCAATCCATTCGGATGGTATGTCTTCTGCGAACATATCCGTGGAACTGCCAATAAAAATAGACCTGCCACAGCCAAGGTCTGTATTAAGTTCATATTCTGCCAATCTTGGCGGATTGGCATTTGGATTTATCTGCTTCATATAGCAATAGCTGCAATCGTGCAGGCATTTGCCTTTGATAGGATTCCAAGTATAGTTAACAAACTTGTACATATCCCCCTTGCTTAAATTTAATCCCATAATAAATAAGTTTTAATATTACACAATCAAACTCCTAATCCAATATCCGTTTCGTGGAACACCATTTATCCGTTTTGTTCCACTCTTGATATTGTACCATTCCCTCAAATCCTTAATCTTGGAAAGATGGAACTGTTCACAGATTGCCCGTAAGTCCGCTGTCAAGTAGAATCTGCCGATTTCTATCACTTGCGAAAGTAGTCCGAACATTTCAGAACGGCTTGGCTTATCGGCTAACTTGGCTTGTAGCAAGGCTTCTTCCACCGCTTTCCTGCTTCTTAGCCTGCGTATCTCTTGAAAGCCTAACAGTTGGAACGCTTCACGGATGAAAGGGTATTGCCTTTCAATCTCTGCCCTGCCATTGTCAAAGCTGTATTGCAGGTCATAGTATCTCTGCGCTATCTCCGCAAACGCAATTCTCCTGCCCAACTTTCCAATCTCCTCGTTTGGCAATTTCTCCCATCGGATATTGCCATAGTTGAAACCTGCATGGGCATAGGCATCCGCAACATTCTCTTTCGACTGGTATATTTGGTGCATCAGCTTGTATTCATACAGGATATAGTTTACAGCCCTGTCGTTCACTTCAAACATACCGTATATATAAGGAATCTTTGACCTCTTTAGCCTGCTGTTTCTTGGCATCCGCTGAAAAGGAATTGTATGCCTTAACCCTTTCCTCTGCTATTTCAAGCTGTTTGAGCGTGTCTTTCCTGACTTCCTCATAGCTGGCAAACATATCATCTTTCTTGGTGTTGAATATATGAAAGACCGTATGCCTTAACGGATTTTCCCTGTTTCTGATTCTTCCTGCAATTTGGGGTATGTCAATATCCATGCTTGCCAAGGTCTGTTTTTTATAGACATTGCTGATAACGAAACAAAGCCCTGTCTCAGAGAAAAAGTCCGCACCCTCGAATGATTTGCAGGTGATGAAATTGAACATCCTTGCAGGGCTTAACGAGTTGGATATTTTCATTTCACCCAGTTTCTTTTGGTTGTGGCTTGTATTGGCACATATCACCCTGCAATTGTCATTGGTCAGCCCGCACTGTCTGATGATGTGCGCAATCTCCTGTACGCTGTTCAAGAAGAAATAGGCTTCCCGTGATTCATGCCCGTTCACTTCCAAACAGCCTTGCATCTTGTATTTGCCGATAACATTGGCTGCAAACTGATAAGGCTTGTTGGTCTGATAGGGAAGGACGCATATCGGGAGCGGTTCTTTCCAATCGGCAACATATTCCGTCACGCCATCCAAAACATTTGGCTTCAAGTCCGTTTCAATCGGAGTGGCGGACATGAAACAGAAAGACTTGAACGCCTTAAAGTTATCTAATACTCCGTCAATAGCCTTGTCCCTGAACGAATACTGTTTGAGGAAATTGTGGTATTCGTCCACCAACAGCCTGTAGTCCTTTCCATCAACCAAAGCCAGCAGTTTGGGCAGCTTGTCATAGGTGCATATAATCTTCCTGCATTCGTGTTGCTGGATGTAGTCGGACAGTTCTTTTTTCAGTTTGGGCGTGAAGTTTCCGTACAAGCCAAAACATCTGTCATTGGAACTGCACTTGTTTATTATCAGTTCGGTGGTGGGTACGGCAACAACGTAATTCTCGCCGTTATTCAATGCGATGCTTGTGCCACCGCAGCCTGTCCTCGCTTTATTAAAGATACAGTTGTGTGGTAAATCGGAATCTACCATGTAACCGTCCTTTACACTTATTTTATACGTAATCATAATCTTTTCTCCTAAAAATTTTCTTACACTTTCTGTCTTTGTAAGTCAGCCACATTAGAGCATCCTCCGTTCATTGTTGTACTGTCAGACTGAATTTATATATATCCATAATCTGTTGGTTTTTCTTACATTGGAAAGAGACGCTTCTAATGTGAAGAACAAGCCTGCCTGTCACACAGGCTCATTCTTCGGAGCTGTTTAGGCGGCTCTCTTTTGCCGCATTTCAATGATGTACTTGATTAGGACATTGGCTATGCAGGTCTCTTTTATTCCGCAATCCATTAGGCGGGCACGTGTGACGCTTTCCGCTGGAATGGTTCGTAATGCCTGCATGATGGTTGCAAGGTCATAGTCTCCTGTTTTCATAACGGAGTTGATAGCCCGAATTGCGTAACGCTTCCTTGCGTCGGCTGGAGTAAACGTAAGGCAGATTTGTTTGTGGAGTTCCAACGCTTCTTCAAGGGTTCTGCTCAGCACAGGCACGTCTTTCCGTCTTATACCGATAGACATCTCCAACGTGGTGGATGCTTGGAGTTGTACCCCCAAGTACGCATAAGCACTGCTGCCGGGCATACCTGTCTTTCTCGCAAGTTCATAGACCGCTTGATAAGTGGCATCCCCTGTAGCCAAAGCCGCAATGCCTATCTTCTCGACTGTGCTTCTTGAACGGGTGAAAAGGTCTGCCATTCCTACCACTTGCGCATACTCTTCCACGCTTTCAAAGGTATGTATCTGTACGTGTTTCAGTACGGCATCGAAACTGAACCTCCAATAGTTTGCTCCTGTCTCAATAGGCACAAGCACATTCTCCTCATCTTTAGGAATTTCTTCCCCCTCACAGTCGTAGAGGGGAATCCCTGCCTTGCGGAAGATTTCGGGGTCTGAAAAGTGGAATATCTCATCAAGCAACTTGCTCTTGTCAATTTCTCCAAGGAGTTTCTCTTGGCTTTTCTTCAGCACGTCCATGCTATAGATGGTGCGAGCCAATTTAACTTCTTGTTTAACACCTTCAATGATAGCGATAACTGTTGTCTTTTCTTTCGGGCAACAGTCTGTGCTCGTCACTTCATTCATATTATTGTCGTTTTGAGATTCTACACTTGCTACTTCCGTAGCGTTAATTAACACATCTGCGTTTGAGGTCGCCACCTGTACTATTTTGCTCATAGCTAACAATTTTAATTTAGAAACTAATGTCAATCGAAAATCATTAGTTGATGCGCATCTTGGTTTTCATTTTGACGATGCAAAGAAAAATATATTTTATTTCACTGCAAAGCGCTGTAAATTAATAATATACGTACTTATCATCTGTTGCATTCAGTACGCAAAAAAAATGCGTACCGAAAAGAATAAGTCTTTCAGTACGCATTTCCTGTTGTTATATATGCCTAAAGTGCTACTGCATTATAGTTGTTAGCTATAACAGGGGGAAATTTCTCCTTACTGTATTTTCGGATGATAAGGGACAATGTCCTGTTGGGCTTTCCGTTTGGAAAGAACTCTCTGTCGTACACCTCCGAGACATAGCCTGTGGTATAGAGAAGTCTCGAAACGAATAGGTTCTTTTCAGTAGAAATCCTTACGTTTCTGTCACTTACTCTTTTTTTATCTGCTTTCTTGCCCTCCAAGAAATACAGGAACATTTCTGCAAACTTCCATCTTTTGTGGGAATAGTCAAGAGTGTACTTGCCGTTGAAATTAATTTGCGATAACAGGCTGTTATCTATAAAGCCTTTCAAGCCTAACTTCTGTAATTGTTTGATTTTTGTTTTTAGGTCTTGTTCTCCGTTTACAATCTTGCTATATGTTTCACCGAAATGATAAACAGCCCTTTGGATAATGTCTATCAAGTCTTCCCGTTCTGTAGAATAAATATTCTTGTCGCCCTGTTTCAAGGTTATGCTCGATGCTCCGCATAGATTAGTTAGAAAAGAAGCGAAATCTTCAAGTAGCGGTTTCTCTACAGTAGGCGCATCAGTTCCAATATCCTCTATAAAGTCATATACGAAAAGAAGCAGATACCAAAACTTGCTGACATCAAAATCAAATGCTTCAATGGTATGCTGTAAGTTCTTATTATTCAAAAACTTCTCTTTGAAAGAATCGTCCAACTCTCTGTATTCCCGTTTCTTGTATTCTTCTAAAGTCCCCTTAAAAGTTTTTATTTCTTTGCTTCTTTCGTATCTTTCTTCAACGGATAAGTTTCTCTCCGCATATCTATTGGCGAATATGGCAGGTGCGGAAGATTCTACAGGTATCATTCCCGTATCTGCTTCTTCATAATCGGGCAGGAAGTGATTGGCTACTTCCCACACATATTCTAATAGTGGTTCATTAAGGCATTTGTAGCTTTCATGCCAAGCCACTTTAAAATCGGGCAGTTCTTCTATTTGGTACAGTTCTTCTTTTGACATAGTACGATGTTATTAATTATACCGCAAAATAAAAGAAAAGTCTGCAATCTTTTTCGGACTACAGACTTCTTTTTGTTATAGCAAGTTCTTCATCGCTTCATCCACCTGCTCATTATCGAAGCTATCCAAGTATATTTGAGTGGTGGCTAAGTCTGAATGTCCCAATGCTTCACTTATCAATGCGATGTTTACTCCCGATTTCTTTAGGACACTTGCGAATGAGTGCCTTGCAACATAGGTTGTGATATTGGCTTCAACCCCCAAGTCTGCTGCAAGTAGTTTTAAGTTCTTATTGACCTTTCCTAATATCTTATGTATTCTGTTCTGCTTTTGCAAGGCGGTCTTGTGTATCTTGCTATCTAAAATCGGAAACAGATAGCCTTTGCTCTCCTTTGAATATTTTTCGATTATCTGCATGGCTTCTTGCGGTATTCCTATTTTGATTAGCTTTTTTGTCTTTTGGCGGATATAGTGTAACCTGCCATTTTGAATATTCTCTTTTGCCAGATTAGCTATGTCTGTGAAATTGATTCCACCACATAGATAGCTGAACACGAATATATCTTTGCTCAACTCCATGTATTGCCGTTTTCCAATGGGCTGCACTTCAGTTGTGAATTTCAGTACATCTGTTTTGGCAATAGCCCTCTTTTGAGTTGTGGTATCGAACTTGTTTATTTTATATTCGTCAAATGGATAATCGGATTTTCGGGCACATTTCGCTTTGATGGCTTTATTATATGCGCTGCGCAATGTGCGAAACATAAGGCTTATGGTGGTTTCTTTATTGTCTTTGGAGCGTAGCCATTTCTCATATTTGTTAAGCCAAGAAGTATCTATATCGCTGAAAGGTATATCTAACTTGCCTTTCGTAAACGCTTTAAGCGAGTTGAAAGAACTTTTGTAGATAAGACGGTTTCCGCATTTGTCCTCACGTGTGTATTGCTCTATTAATTCGTGGTAGAACTCACTAACGGTTTTCAGTTCAAACTTGGTATTCTCATTATTGAGTAGGGTAGTGGTGGTATATTCCTTTTGCTCCACATTCAACTCTAACATTCGCCGCTGTAATTCTTGCTGTTTATCCAAGATAATCTTTTGGATATACTCTTTGTTAGGACAGTTGGGTTTAGGTTTGTTTCGTGTGAAGTCCCAATATTTAGGATTAATGGATACGCCTAAACTTTGCATAGTCCGTTTGCCACCTTTGGCTACTCTTACCATTAAGGGGGATTCTCCATTTGCTAAAGTCTTCCACTTGTAGCATACTACGTTGATTGCTGCACTCATAAAATTTTCGGTTGACTTCTTGGTTGACTTCAACCGCATAGTTTCGTGCAGAATCAGCATTCTCTAAAAGCAAAAATCAGATAGAAATCTTGCGATAACTATCTGATTTTCAGAAGAGCGGAAGACGGGACTCAAACCCGCGACCCTCAGCTTGGAAGGCTAATGCTCTATCAACTGAGCTACTTCCGCAATTTTTGTGGGCAAAGATGGATTCGAACCACCGAAGTCGAAAGACAGCAGATTTACAGTCTGCCCCATTTGGCCACTCTGGTATTTGCCCATTCGCTCTTAAGATTCTATCTCAATTCTCTTATTGAGTAGGCTTGTTTCTCAATTGCGATGCAAAGGTACGTCTTTTTTTTGAATATGCAAATTCTACAAGAACTTTTTTTCAAAAAATCTGCTTTCCCTGCACTTTTTGCTTGAAATCGAGCATTTTGATGGCAGTTATTGCACATTCATCTCCTTTATTACCTAATTTTCCACCGGCACGGTCTTCTGCTTGTTGCATGGTATTGGTGGTAATCAAACCAAAAATTACAGGAATATCTCCTTCGGCATTCAGTTGGGCGATGCCTTGGGTAGTACCGGCACATACATAGTCAAAGTGTGGAGTGTCACCACGAACTACACATCCTATTGCAATCACTGCGTCTACTTTTCCGCTTTTTATCATTTGTGCGGAACCAAAAGTCAGTTCAAAACTTCCGGGTACAGTTTGTACCAAAATATTTTCATCTTTTGCACCATGTTTTTTCAAGGTGGTTACGGCGCCTTCCAATAAGGGACCGGTGATGTTACTGTTCCATTCGGATACTACGATACCGAAACGCATGTTTTCTGCATTGGGAACCGAGTTAAAGTCATAATCAGATAAGTTATGATACGCTGTTGCCATTATTTTTTGTTTTTTAGTGGGATTAATAAAAGAAAAAGGTTATCTGTACGTGGGTGCAGACAACCTCTTTATATAATTCAAGGTATATTTCTTTTCTTATTTGATAGAGGCACGCTCGATATATTTGTCGATGTCCATTGACTGATAAGAATTGAAGTATTTTTCTTTCACCAATGTATAAGCTTTAACAGCTTCACTGTTCTTACCCAGTTTCTCGAACAACTGACCTGCCTGAATCAAATAGATAGGGCTTAATGCCTGACTGTCTGCTTTATCTGCTGCTTTCAGCAAAGTTCCGGCAGCTTTGTCCAATTGCCCCATCTCAGCGTAGCAGTTACCGATAGTTCCCAAAATAGCGGGGCTTACCAACTGATCTTTAGCGCTGAATTTATCTAAATACTTCACTGCGTCTTCATATTTGCCTAACTGTGCGTAGCAGATACCTGCATAAGCATTTGCTAAATTACCGGCAGCTGTTCCGCTGAATTCATCTGCTACTTTCAAGAAACCTTTGTAACCAATGCTGTCGCCGTTCAATGCTGTTTCAAAGTTATCGGCTCCGAAATATTGTTCTCCTTTGAACAAAGCTTCTGATGCTTTCATTTCATTGGGTTCAGAAATAAAATGCTTATATCCCATGAAACCTGCAATGATAATCACAACTGCTGCAATAGTTCCAAGGATTTTTCCTTTGTACTTGATAAGGAATGCTTCTGAAGTACTCAGTGCTTCTTCCATATCCAATGGGTCCTGAGTGTGTTTTTGTTCTGCCATTTTTATATTTACTTTTTTATTATTTTGCGAATCTACTTTTTCGGTCAGCAAAAGTAGTTCATTTCTATGTATTAATGAAATTTACGGGCATATTTTTTTAGTTTTTCCCGTTTTTATCTCTAATTTTGTATCCTCAATTAAACAGAAGTTCTATGATACTGAAACGCATCTCGATATTGAATTATAAAAACCTGGAGCAGGCAGAACTGGAATTCTCGCCAAAGATGAATTGTTTTATCGGACAGAACGGCATGGGGAAGACGAACCTGCTGGATGCGGTTTATTATCTTTCATTCTGTAAAAGTGCCACTAATCCCATAGACTCGCAGAATATCCGTCACGAGGGCGATTTTTTTGTGATTCAGGGTTTCTATGAAACGAATCAAGGAGATCCTGAAGAGGTATATTGCGGCTTGAAGCGTCGTCAGAAAAAACAGTTTAAGCGGAATAAAAAGGAATACAGCCGTTTATCAGATCATATCGGTTTTATTCCTCTCGTAATGGTTTCTCCTGCTGATGCGGAACTGATTGCGGGAGGTAGTGACGAGCGCCGCCGTTTTATGGATGTGGTGATATCTCAATATGATAAGGAATACTTGGATGCACTGATACGTTATAATAAAGCGCTGACACAGCGTAACGCCTTATTGAAGTCGGAGCAGGAACCTGATGAGGAATTGATGTTGGTATGGGAGGAGATGATGGCATTTGCAGGCGAGGTTGTTTTTAGAAAACGTAGTGAGTTTATAGCCGAATTTATTCCTACTTTTCAATCTTTCTACTCTTATATTTCGCAAGATAAGGAGAAAGTGAATCTGGCGTATGAATCTCATGCTATGAATGGGAATTTGCTGGATATAATAAAAGAGAGCCGCAAACGTGACCGTATAATGGGGTATTCGCTGAGAGGAATTCATAAAGATGACTTGGTGATGCAGTTGGGTGATTTCCCTATAAAGAGGGAAGGTTCACAAGGGCAGAATAAAACTTATCTGATCGCTTTGAAACTGGCTCAGTTTGATTTTTTGAAGAAAACGGGGAGCAATAGCACTCCTTTGTTGTTGCTGGATGATATTTTTGATAAGTTGGATGCTTCCCGTGTGGAACAGATTGTGAAACTAGTGGCCGGGGATAGTTTCGGACAGATTTTCATTACGGATACCAATAGGGATCATCTGGATAAAATATTGAAAAAGATTGAAAGGGAATACAGAGTCTTTTCTGTAGAAGATGGCTGTGTGACTGAAAGAAAGGAAGTGGCTGAATGAGACGTAATGATGCGGAACAAATAGGGGAGATGATTCGGAAATTCTTCCGGCAGAATGCTTTGGAGGCACCACTGAATGAGTATCGTCTGATACAAGCATGGAAAGATGTTGTGGGGCCTGCCATTACCAAATATACTAGTAATCTTTATATCAAGAATCAAATACTTTATGTGCATATCACTTCGTCCGTGCTCCGTCAGGAGTTGATGATGGGACGTGATTTATTGGTGAAGAATCTGAATAAGCAGGTAGGGGCACAAGTGATAGTCAATATTATTTTTCGTTAACTAGGCGGTCTTCTGTATGTTCTTTTGGTTATCTCCGAAGGTTCCTGTAAAACTTCCTGCCAGGTGCGGATTTTTACGGATTTTCCTTCATCTTTTTCGTAAAGTCCACACTTGACTTGAAAGAAGTGTGATGTAAGAGTGGCTTATGGGGCAGTTCTTATCACGATAGATTCTATTTCAGTATTCCATTCTCAGTCCAGACTTCATCCATTCTCCGGTCGAAAGGTTCGACAGGCAGCTTTTCGCTTACTTGGAAGTTATAACATATACCTATATTATAGGAATGAAGAAGAGGCAGTAATTTGTCATAATATCCTTTTCCTCTTCCCAATCGGTTGCCTTGGGCATCAAAAGAAACACCCGGTATAATGGCGAGGTCTATCTTCTCATACGCTGTAAATGCTTCTCCCGTCGGTTCCTCTATGTGATAAGCCTCGCCGTTTTTCAGGTTTTGTCTACCTGCATAAATACGGAGTTCCAATTCGTCTCCTTTGACTACCGGCAGCAAAATTGTTTTCTGCCGGTGCCATTTCTCAACGAAGTCATGTGTCTGTACTTCATCACCCAATGAATAATAGAGCAAAACGGTACGGGCCGATGCAAATTTGGGATGCTGTTCCAGTTTCTCAAGCAAAGCAGCGGACTTTGTCATTAATTCGGTGATGTCGTGACGGCGTTTTTCTTGCGCTATCTGCTTGCGCAGTTGTTTTTTTAGTTCCTTCATCGCTTACTTTCGGTTCTATGGGTTGTTCGGGAGCTTTGGGAAATGATTCACCTTTATCCAATACTTCCAATGCTTTGAGGACAGTTTTGTCGCTCTTGTTTAAGTATTCTATATAAGCTTCCATGCCCAGCATATTATAAATGATGTTTCCATATAAATTTGTTTCAAATAGTTTCTGTGATTTGTACATCAATATGTTGCGACGTTTTAACCCTTTGCTTTCAGCGAAACGGGCGAATTGTTCCAAAATGTTCTGATGTTTCAAATATTGCAACAGGCTTTCTTCTGTTTCATATTTTTGCATTTCGGCACGGTGGTTGTCCGTATACTGGAAAGCAAACTGGATGGTTAGTCCGCGGTTAACGGACATACGATAATAGGAAGTCACACCGGTAGTATCCTGCGGTACAAAGATATCGGGCATAATACCTCCACCTCCATATACAGGACGGCCTAAAGAAGTTTCAAAGATTTGGCTTTGATCCTGTTTGATACTGTCCTGTGAGAAAAATTCTCCGTGTTCGTAACGGGTCAGGATATCCATTTCATAATTTGCGTCATTACCTTTTACATACGGTTTTTGTATACAGCGTCCTGACGGAGTATAGTAACGGGCAATTGTCAGACGGATGGCTGAACCATCGCTGAAGTCGATAGGCTGTTGTACTAGCCCTTTTCCGAAAGAGCGGCGCCCGATGATTGTCCCTCGGTCATTGTCCTGGATAGCTCCGGCAAAAATTTCGCTGGCAGAAGCCGATCCTTCGTCCATCAATACGACAATAGGCATTTTCTGGCTACTTCCGGTTCCGTTGGATGTATAGTTCTCACGTGGAGACTTACGTCCCTGTGTATAAACGATGAGTCTGTTTTTGGGTAAGAATTCGTTTACCATCTGGATTGCTGCACCCATATATCCGCCGGTATTACCGCGTAAGTCGATTACCACTCCTTCGCAGTTTGCCTGATTTAGCTTGGCTAATGAAATCAATAATTCGGGATAAGTTGTTTCACCAAACTTGTTTACTTTTATGTAACCGAATTTGTCATTCAACATATAGGCGGCATCTACACTCTTTACCGGTATGTCACCACGAACAATGGTGAAGTGTAAAGTTTCTTTTTCTCCCGGACGAAAAACGCCAAGTTTTACCTCACTGCCTTTGGGACCTTTCAGTCTTTTCATGGATTCATAGTTGGTGACAATTTTTCCTACAAAGGCACTGTCATCAACTTCTATAATGCGGTCTCCTGCCATTAGGCCCACTTTTTCTGATGGTCCGCCTTGGATGACACTGTTTACATGGATGGTATCTTGCTGGATGGTAAACTGGATACCAATTCCGCTGAAGCTCCCTTTTAAATCAGAATTTACAGCTTCCAGGTCTTTTGCCGGAATATAAGAAGAGTGAGGGTCCAGCTCGCCTAGAATTTGCGGCATAGCATCTTCCACCAGTTCACCCATGTTTACTGTATCTACATATTGGTCGTCAATGATACGCAATAATGCATTCAGTTTGTTGGATGAAGTATTAATGATACCTAATTTGTTTCCTGAAAAGTGGTTGGCGTAAAAAGTTCCAATCAATATTCCGGCTACGATGCTTACCGCAACGATTACCGGCATAAAACGGGATGTTCGATTTTTGCTCATATCTTTATTTGCTATTATTCATTGGGATTGATATAGATTACTTCAATATTTGCGCGTTTCAATAAATCAAGCCCGTCTTCCAAACGGTATTTTTCTGAGTAAACTACACGTTTGATTCCTGCTTGGATGATGAGTTTGGCACATTCTATGCAAGGAGATGCGGTGACGTACATGGTTGCTCCGTCACTGCTGTTGTTGCTTCGTGCTATTTTGGTGATAGCATTCGCTTCGGCGTGTAGCACGTAAGGCTTGGTGACTCCGTTGTCATCTTCGCATACATTTTCGAATCCTGCAGGAGTTCCATTATATCCGTCGGAGATGATCATCTTGTCTTTTACGATTAATGCTCCTACCTGACGGCGTTCACAGTATGAATTTTCCGCCCAAATACTAGCCATGCGGATGTATCGTTTGTCGAGTTTGAGTTGTTTTTCTTCTTTCGTTTCCATTATTTCAGTCTTGCTTATTATGTGCAAATTGAATATAAGTTTTTTTCCCTTCGGGAGCTAGCAATAAAACATTGCTGTCACCTTGATAAAATATTGCATTATTCAATGCTTCTATGAACTCGTTATTATAGCTTGTTGAAGATGGAGTCTTGGTAAAATTTATGTTTACTGTCCGGTCTTTTCCATCCGCTTGCCATGTGCCTTCAATGGTTCCGTTTTGTATGCTTCCTGTAAAAGTGCCATCCGCTTTGAAAGTAATGTTGAAACCATGAATGATATCCAAGGCTTTTCTTCCTTCGGCTGCGATAGTCTTATCCGGGTTGTGTGCCATTGCATTGTATTTGGGCTCTCCGTTCCGTTTGTCCCAATTGGCTTTACCATAGAAATCCACTACATGCCATGTGCCGCTTGCAAAGATTTCCTCTACATCGTCTTCATTGTTGCAACTCCATAAGAAGGGGAGTAGCATCAGTATATAAAGAATAGACTTTAGTTTCATATTGTTTAGTTTTTTAGTTGATTATTCCATTTCTTTTCAGCAAGGCATGGATACTGGGTTCTTGTCCACGGAAGCGTTTGTAAAGGGCCATCGGATGTTCCGTTCCTCCTTTCGAGAGAATATTCTCCCGGAAAGAAGCAGCGACTTCCTGGTTGAAGATTCCTTTTTCCTTGAATAAGGAGAAGGCATCCGCATCCAGTACTTCCGCCCATTTATAACTGTAGTATCCGGCAGAATATCCCCCCGCCATGATATGTGAGAACTGTACGGACATGCAGGTATCTTCTACTCCGGGCAGTATTTGCGCTTTTTTCCATGCTTCTTTTTCATAAGCGCGGACATCTCCGTCAAATGTTTCCTGGCGGGTGTACCATGCCATATCCAGTAAGCCGAAACTTATTTGACGTAGGCAGGCGTAGGCCACATTAAAATTGGATGCATCTACAATTTTTTGAATCAGTTCGGCAGGAATGGGTTCTCCCGTCTGATAATGTCTGGCGAATGTATTGAGAAATTCTTTTTCAGTGGCGAAATTTTCCATAATTTGTGATGGAAGCTCCACAAAATCCCAGTATACGCTGGTACCACTCATGGTTGAATAAGTGGTATTGGCAAACATTCCGTGCAAGGCGTGTCCGAATTCGTGTAAAAAAGTATTTACTTCCGAGAAAGTCAACAATGCCGGTTTTCCAGCTGATGGCTTGGTGAAGTTCATGGTAACGGATACGTGGGGGCGGCTGTTGACTCCGTTTTCTATCCACTGTTCCTTATAGCTGGTCATCCATGCACCTGAACGTTTTCCGGCACGGGGGTGGAAATCTGTATAAAGTACAGCCAGGAAACTTCCGTCTTTGTCGAATACTTCATAAGCTTTTACATCGGGATGATAGACCGGAATTTCTTTATTTTCTTTAAATGTGATGCCATACAGACGGGTAGCCAGACCGAATACGCCTTTCTCTACTTGGCTAAGCTCAAAATAAGGGCGCAACTCTTCTTCATTCAGATTGAATTTCTTATTTTTCAGTTTTTCTGAATAATAGGCCCAATCCCATGGCATCAGCTGGAAATCATTGCCTTCCATTTCGCGTGCCAATGCTTCTACTTCTGCTACTTCCTTTAGGGCGGCAGGGGTGTAGGCTTCCAATAATTGGTTGAGCAATTTGTATACGGCATCACTTGTTTCGGCCATGCGCTTTTTCAGTTTATACTCGGCAAAAGTGGAGAAGCCTAGTAAATGAGCCAGTTCCATGCGAATGTTTACCAATTGCTTGATGATGTCCACATTGTTGTAGTCGTTATTGTGTGTACATTGGGTATTATAAGCCATATAGACTTCTCTGCGCAGTGAACGATCGTCACAATATTTCATGAAAGGAACAAAACTGGGAGCATCCAATGTAATGATGCTGCCTTCTTTTCCCTTGTCCTTTGCTGTTTGAGCATAACTTTCCAATGAACTTTCGGGTAATCCTTCCAATTGTTTTTTCGTCAATGCCAATTCGTAGTTATTCGTTTCTTTCAACAGATTCTGAGAAAAACGTAAGGTTAATATGCTTAATTCAGTATTCAGTTGGCGGAACTTTTCTTTTGCCTCACCGGTCAGATTGGCACCGCTTCTTACAAAACTGTCGTATGTTTTTTGCAGCAGTTGGGCGTCTTCACCTTTCAGTTGCAACTGGTCTTTCTGCTCGTATACAGCTTTTATGCGGGCAAACAGTTTTTCATTCAAACTGATGTTGTTGCTGTGTTCAGACAGTAAGGGCATCATTTTTTCTGCCAATTCCTGCATCTCGTCACTAGTCTCGGCACTCATCAAATTGCCGAAAACAGTAGTTACGCGGTCTAGCAACGCACCCGAATTTTCCAGAGCAACAATGGTGTTTTGGAAAGTCGGTGCTTCGGGATTATTGACAATTGCATCAATTTCCTCATTTTGTTCTTTCATTCCTTCCAACAAGGCAGGTTCATAATGTTCTATCTTGATGAGATGGAACGGAGCCGTGTCATGAGGAGTGTTATAGGGTTTTAAAAATGGATTTTTATTTTCAGTCATGGCACTATTTTATTTGACTTACAAATTTGCTAAAAAAAAGTATCACTATCCTCATTCTATTTACTTATTTAACAAAGTATATTAAATAGTTAGGTTAAAAATAAAAAAGCACAAGCAGAAATGCCTGTGCTTTTCATCTTTATGAGGTTTTACCTGATTATTTATTCTTTTCGGTCAGTTTTTCCAATGCCGGAATGGAGATTGCTTTTCTGCTAAGTTGTACCAATCCCTGTTCCTGTAAATCATTCAGTACTTTTGACACATTGATTCGTGTCTCATCAATCAAACTCGCCAAATCTTCCATTTTGATTTTAAGAATTTTTTTCCCTTCGGGCTTCATGGAACGCAGTACTAAAAAATTCAGTATTTTTTCTTCTGTATTACCTATGTGGCTGTTCCATAATTTTTCGTATGCCACTTGTGCCCTATTACTCAGAATATTTAAATAATTAAGGCGGAAGATTTCGTAGTTGTTCAGTTCATTTAATACAAATAACTTATCTATGGTAACTATGTTAATATTTGTACGTGCTTTGTAAGTCGCTGTATAGTTGGTCTGCATGCCGAATAATGAATAGGGCTCTATAACGAAAGGACTTCCAAAAGTTTCAAATAAGGAGTATGAATGTTGGTTATCGGTTGCTTGGGAGGTTATCTCCCCATTTAAGAGAAAGATTAATTGAGTGCAAGGTGCTCCTTGTTCCACAATGATATCATCGGCGTTGTATTTACGAAAATGTAGCTTTACCTTACCTATGATATTGGTGAAGTCATTTTTACATAATCCCTGGAAGAGAGGAAGTTGTAAAAGTGTATCATACATTGTTATTTCCATAAGTTCTAATGTTCGTTAAGTTATAGTTTAACACACAAAGGTAACGATAAAACGAGATTTATTATTTATAGGTGGGAGAACTTTTATTTTTTTTATTGTTTCTTACCGTCTCCTAATGTTTAAAAGCAGAATACTTGCGGGCTGTATAAAAAATAAATATATTTGCATTCAAAAAAGGAGGAGTTTATGTTTGGATCATTTGATTTTCAAGAATTTTTAAGTGCGTTTATCGTACTTTTTGCTGTCATTGATATTATCGGATCTATTCCTATTATATTGAACCTTAAGCAGAAAGGGAGAAATGTCAATGCTAATAAAGCTACCGGCATTTCTTTTGCTTTATTGATAGGTTTCTTTTATGCAGGAGATATGATGCTGAAGTTATTTCAGGTAGATATCGCTTCGTTTGCCGTGGCGGGTGCTTTTGTTATTTTTCTCATGTCTTTGGAAATGATTTTGGATATCGAAATATTCAAGAATCAAGGTCCTATCAAGGAAGCGACTTTAGTCCCCTTGGTCTTTCCGTTATTGGCAGGTGCGGGGGCGTTTACTACGTTACTTTCCCTTCGTTCGGAGTATGCTCCTGTAAACATTGTTGTAGCCTTGATATTGAATATGGTTTGGGTTTATGTGGTGTTGAAGTTGACAGATCGTATCGAACGTTTCTTGGGTAAAGGTGGAATTTATGTTATTCGTAAGTTTTTCGGAATCATTTTGTTAGCAATATCAGCGCGTTTATTTACGGCTAATCTGACTTTGTTGATAGAACAGTTTCAGAAAGCTCAGTAATATGCTGTTTCTTTGCAGATAATAATGTCGGAACTCACCATAGATATTTTATTGGAAACCAACTGCTTTGTGTTAAATTGATATTAATCTGTGGTGAGTTCCGGTATCATTCCATTTGAATGATAGTTGTTCGATGTTTTGATGCGCCTCTTTGATGTCTATTTCTCGCTGGCGATAAATTTCTTCATCCCATCTGTAAAATAAGTTTCATATTTATCCCCTTCGCCCGAGCAGATAAAATAGGCATCCAGTTCAGGATGTGCTTCACAAAAAGCTTTGGCTGAGTCCAGTCCCATCACCATGAAAGCAGTAGCGTATGCATCGGCACTGGCGCAATCTTTTGCAATGACAGTGGATGACAGGATGCTATGTTGTACTGGGTATCCGGTGCGTGGGTCTATGGTATGTGCATATTTCTTTCCACCTTTGTAATAGAAATTACGATAATTTCCTGATGTCGCCATACCTACGTCACTAATGGCAAGTACAGTCTGTAACTCCTGGTTTACTGACAAGGAGTCATCTACAGGTTTGTTTATGCCGATACGCCAAGCGTTCATTTTGGAATTTTTGCCTCTTACCACTACTTCACCACCGATGTCTACCATGTAGTTTTTTATCCCTTTACGTTCTAATAGCCTTGCTACTGCATCTACTCCGAATCCCTTGGCGATAGCGCTGCAATCCAGCATTATACGAGGGTCTTTTTTTATTATCCGGTTGTTCTGTAAGTCTATTTTTTGATATCCTATCATTGGGCGTAAGCTGTCCACTATCAGTGAATCCACTCCTGTAGATTTTTTGAATCCAAATCCCCATGCATTTACCAAAGGTGCGACAGTGATATCAAAGGCTCCATGGGTTTCATCGGATATTTTTTTTGCGAGATGGAATACATGTACGAAAAAACTGTCAACTTCTGTCTTTTCATTGTGGTTTACGCGGGTGATTACAGAATTCGGATTGAAAGGAGAGAGGGAGTAGTCCACTTTCTTCAGTTCGGTTTCTATTTCTTCTTTCAGATTATCTTCGGACTGGTAGGTGATTTTGTATACAGTACCGAATACAAAGCCTTCATCCGTACGGAAAGGTGCTTGCTTTTTTAGAATAATAATTGTTCCTATTATCAGAATTGCTAGAAACGGCAATTGCCATGCTAATTTTTTTTTATTCATACCTGTATTTTAGTTAAGAAAGAAATAAATGTTCTATTAAGATTTTAACACCGATAATAATCAGAACCAAACCTCCCCATAATTCCATGCGCAGGTTGAAACGCTTGCCGCAAAATACACCTATCAGACTTCCTAATGTTGAGATAACAAAAGAGGTAAAGCCGATGATGACAATGGGAGAAAGAATGGAAGTGAAAGAGTTCATTCCTACAAAAGCAAATGATATACCGATGGCCAACGCATCAATGCTGGTTGCTATAGCCAGCGTAACAACCACTTTTAATTTAGTGGGGTCGAAGCAGCATTTGTCTTCATTGCTGAAACTCTCTTTAATCATACGCCCTCCCAGGAATGCCAATAACCCAAAAGCGATCCAATGGTCGTAATCCTCTATCAGGTGGCTGAAGCGGCTGGCGGCAAACCAACCGATAAGCGGCATGACGGCCTGGAAAAGACCGAAGAAGAATGCCATAATAAAAAAAGTGCGCCAGCAAATGCGACGCATGATAATTCCGCTTGTTATGGAAACAGTGAAACAGTCCATAGCAAGGCTGATGGCAAGGAGCCATATTTCTAAAGTTGTCATTAGTTAAAATGGTAATTTGTATATTAAACTGTATGTTACTCCTAAGTTAGTCGAGTTGTTCTTTCCGAAACCGGGAATATACCAAGGCTCGGTGTGTTCCGTCTTTTTCATGTTCATGCGTATGCGGTAGCGCAGTGACCAGCCCATATAGAAATTCTTGTATACATTTACCTTTATTCCTGCCAGCAGTTCGGCCCAGGTTACTGTGGTTTTAACTCCCTCATAACTGAAGGGGATTTCCGGAAATCCCCATGTAGGGTCTTTCATTGTCGGAGCATCTACATCGTATGAAAAAGAGGTGAATCCGTAACGTATGCCTCCATACAGAAAACCAGGCAGATAGGGCTTCTTGAAAAAGAAGTTGTAGTTCATACCTATACGGAAATAGGGAGCTGAGGCTTTATAATGTATATTGGTACCGTCATCAGTAGTGTCGGTGGTTCCATATCCAATTTCAGCTACGGGGACATAACGGTTTTTCAAATTGACCTCTACGCTGATTTCTGTACTTGTAATGTCACCTCCAAAAATTTTGCTTCCCAGGCCAAATATATCTATACCGATAGTAGTTCCCTGATAGAAGGGTACCTTTTCTTCCTCTATGGTTGTTTTTTTTTCTTGTGCCGCCAGTGTGGGGCTGTACAATAGCATACTACTCAGTAGCATTAACAACGTAATATATGTTGAAATTCTTTTTTTCTTCATTATTGATGTCCGGATTTACAGTCTCGATAGATTTTAAGTTATAAGTGGTGTATTTAATGTCTTCCACTTTATAAAACATCATGGTGCCACATTCTATATTCTGCAAGTAGGGGATATTCTGGTGAATGAGTATGATGGTGTCACGCATCTTTTCCGTATAATGCAATACGTAGGTAGTTTTTGATGTATAACTCAAAGGCAGGCTCATACTGCTTTCCGCTTTATTGAATATCGTGTCATTCATCAATGAGTCTTTTACTACAGTTTCCTTAATAGTTCCATCTTCCAGTGTGTCACGTACAATCACATCGGTAGTGATAAATCCAGTGACGTCAAAAGCTGGACTGAATTTCACAGCTTGGTGTGTTTCTGCATCCAGAAAGTCGAAATGGGCAAAGGAATTGGTGGTAAGCGGACAATCGCTTTCCCCACAGCTTTGCATCAAGGTGCTTACGGTAATCAGGAGCAATAAGATAATGGCTGGTAGTCTCTTCATTTTAAAACTCTTTCTCTATTTTATAATTATTGCGTTCAGGAGCATTCCGGGCTATCAGTTCTCCTATGAATCCTGCCAGAAACAGTTGGGTTCCCAAAATCATCAAAGTTAGGGCCAGATAGAAGTAAGGAGAATCAGTAATTAATATATAAGGTAAACCATGTGACAAGGCATATAGCTTGTTTGCTCCGATGATAATGACGGAAATGAAACCAAGAATAAACATCAATGATCCCATAAACCCGAAGAAGTGCATCGGCTTGATACCGAATTTGGATAAAAACCACAGAGTGATGAGGTCTAGATAACCATTGAAGAAACGGTTTAATCCGCCAAATTTTGTTTTACCGAATTTCCGTGCCTGATGGTGTACTACCTTCTCGGCTATCTTAGGAAAACCTGCATTCTTTGCCAGATAGGGGATATAGCGGTGCATTTCACCGTATACTTCGATGTTCTTTACAACATCACGACGATAAGCTTTTAGTCCGCAGTTAAAGTCATGCAGATTCTTGATGCCTGAGACGGCACGTGCTGTGGCGTTGAATAGTTTGGTCGGAATGGTTTTTGATAACGGGTCATAGCGTTTTTGCTTGTATCCTGATACTAAGTCGTAGCCGTCTTCTGTAATCATTCTGTATAATTCCGGTATTTCGTCCGGGCTGTCCTGCAAGTCGGCATCCATTGTAATCACCACATCACCTTGCGCCTTTTCAAAACCACAATACAAAGCAGGGGACTTGCCGTAGTTCCGGCGGAATTTAATACCTTTTACGTTGTCCGATTCCGAGCGTAGTTTCTCAATCACTTGCCAGGAGTGGTCGGTGCTGCCGTCATTGACAAAAATAACTTCATAGTTGAAGTGGTTGGCATCCATTACACGTTGAATCCATGCGAATAGTTCCGGCAAAGATTCTTCTTCGTTATACAAAGGAATAACTACAGATATATCCATCTTTTATTCATTTTTCTTTTTACGCATCACGATCAATGCCGTAGGGATAGCCATTAGCATCCCGTAAAACATATTTTGTGATATCAGTTGAAATGTCATTTCCAGCGGGGTAAGTCCCGACAGTAAATCTATCGCTTCTTCAAATTGGTTTAGTGAGGTTGTCAGTTCGGGTCCGGCAGTTTCTTTGAACTGATTTAAGATGGAGCGGTATGCCTCGAATACGAACCCGCCATCTATATAGCGGAAGTAGATGTAATGCACTACCGCTACAAATAGAGAGGCGAACATATACATAAAGGTAGTGAATAGAAACGCACGTGAAAAAGTGATGCTTCCGCCACAATGCCGTTCTCTGAACTTTTTGGCAAATATGTATCCTAAAAAGGGTACTCCTATAGTTAAGACTATAAAAAGTAATTGTAGGAAAGGTATTCTCAATCCTAGTGGGAAGAGCATGAATTTGAAGGCCCATAAAAGACCCATGCCCGTACCATAGCGCATGGCGCATTCCTGCAAAGTCGGTTTATAATTCGTCATTCTTTATTAATAAGTGCACAAAAGTACTTCTTTTACGGGAATCCGTCCTATAGTTATGGGTGAAAAATGTATTTTTTCTGCTAAAATCAAAAAAAAGTATTCGAAAGTATTGTAGTTTTGAAAATAATGTCTACCTTTGCACTCACAAAACAAAAAATGGGTAAGTCCTATACGGCCAGCTCCTGATGAATCCTCCAGGGCTTGATCGCAGCAAAGGTAGTTGGTTGTAGCGGCGCGATATAGTAAGCTTACCCACCCGCCTCTTTAGCTCAGTTGGCCAGAGCACGTGATTTGTAATCTCGGGGTCGTTGGTTCGAATCCGACAAGAGGCTCAGAAAAGCGAGAAGGACGAAGAAATCTTCATTCTTCTCGCTTTTTTATTATATTTGCGCTGATATTAGTTTTAAGGTTGGTACAACCGTTATTTAAGAGTTCTTTTGTATGATAGAGTCACAGATTGCGGCAAGAGTATTGCCGTCTAAATGCCGTGAAGCGGTAAAGGTTCTTTTGCAGGAAGTGTACGGATATGAAGATTTCCGTAATTTAGAAGTTTATGATGACTTGTTCAAAGGTAAGGAAAAATTGCAATTGTCTCAAGGGCAATTAATTGAGGAAGTCATCATGGAAGCTGAAAAAGGGATCAAGGGTGATTCGTCTGTTCATAATTTGCTCCTGACTGCTCCGACCGGAGCTGGAAAATCATTGTTGTTTCAGCTCCCTGCCATTTATCTGGGTAATGAATATAAGCTTCTTACTCTTGTGGTTTCTCCGCTGAAAGCATTGATAGTGGACCAGGTTGAGGCGTTGCAGGAGTTAGGATATGAACGTGTGGCGTATGCTTCGTCCGATCTTTCACCTGAACAAAAGAACGAAGTATATCGTCGTGTCCGTGACGGGGAGGTTGATCTTTTTTATCTTTCCCCTGAATTATTGTTGGCGTATGATATTAGTTATTTCGTAGGTGAACGCCGCATTGGATTGGTAGTAGTTGACGAGGCTCATACCGTGACTACTTGGGGTAAAGAGTTCCGGGTGGATTATTGGTTTCTAGGGCGTCATCTGGAAGCTTTAAAGAATGCGTTGGGATATGTATTCCCTGTTTTTGCATTGACAGCCACTGCTGTGTGGAATCCCAAAGGTGGGAACGATATGATTTTTGATACCATCCGGTCGTTGCATCTTGCTCCGTGTGCCTTGTACGTGGGCACGGTGAAGCGTGAAAATATTGGCTTTGACATTACCGCCATGACCATAGAGGAGGGAGAGACCTACGATAAGGCCAAGCAACGTACTGTTGCCGCCCGGGTGGAGGATTTTCTGGACGGGCATAAGACTATTATTTATTATCCTTTTGCCGGAGGTATAGATATGAAACTGAAGACTTGGGTGTATCCGGCTAACTGGCATTGGGTGGCATCTTATTATGGTAAAAAGGATAAAGAGCAAAAAGCCGAAATTATACAAGCTTTTAAGGAGGGTGAGAAAAAAATAATCGTTGCTACGAAAGCTTTTGGCATGGGGGTGGATATCAGCGATATTGACCGTGTGTATCATGTGGCTCCATCCGGTACCTTTGTCGATTATATTCAGGAGATTGGCCGTGCAGCCCGTGATAAGAACATTTCTGGTGTGGCAGCGACGGACTTTAATGAACGCGACTTTTATTATATGAAACGCCTGCATTCTGCAGGTGCCATCTCCCAGGAACAGTTGGGGATGATTCTGAAGAAAGTATGGGAAATATATCTGATGAAAGGCTGTAGTGATGAAATGCAGATGTCTTTATCCGATTTTGAATTTGCAGTGAGGCTGCCTCGTAAAAAGAACAAGCTGGAATATGAATCGGATTTGGAGCAAGTCATCAAGACGGCTTTGTTATGGATAGAAGAGGATCTGAGTTTCCGGCATGGCGGTTCTCCTGTTGAAATCAATTCACAGACTCTGTTTGCCGATGGCTATGTACAGGAAAAGACGGGTGATGCCGCTTTCCGTAAAAAATACAAGCAGTATATGGTTCCCGTGGAAGGGGTTGAAGGAGTCTACAAGGTGGCTTTTGAATCTTTGTGGGAAAATTGTTTCTCGGAGATGGGGTATCGTGAGTTTAAGCGCGATTTATACAATGGAAATCTCTTTGAGGGAGTTCGTGCGGCAGCTGTGGGTAAGCATGATGTCTTGTTAAAAGAGAGTGCAGCGGATATCTGCTCCAAGCTGGCAAGTCTCTTGAAGAGTTTGAAAGATTTGTTGACGGTGAGTCTGTATGGTAATAAAGGAAAGTTCGAGGAGGACGATTTGCGTAGTATTTTTGCGGCGTATGATATGGATGTTCCTTCTGCCAAGCGTTTTATCACTTCGTTACTGGAGTCCAGGGTAGAGGAGGGCAGAAGTGTGAGTTACATCACCAGTGCCAAGAAGAAAGATGAAGACAAACTGATGTTTACCGTTACCCGTGGTTTTGATTTGTTATTGTCCCGTTACCAGAAGTTGTGTGCCCAGCGTATTACAGGAAAGAAAGGAGACCGGCTGTTGTTCTATGTCACTCCGTTCTCCGATCTCAATATGTTGCTCAACTTGCTGTCTATGCTCAATGTGGTGGACTTTACCGTAGAGGGGGGTGTTCCTTCTGTTGGAGTGCGTGTTCGTGATGCGGAGATATTGAAAAAGGAAGCTGCCTCGGAGGGCTATCAGAACCGTGTGCTGGAGAATAATGAGAAAATATTCCAGGAACAGATAGAGTTGTTCCGGCTGTTCTTTGGCAATACGAAGTTAAGTGACGAGCAGCGATGGGAGTTTATAGAGGATTATTTTACGGGGATGAATTTGGAGGGATTGAAAGAAAAATATTCTTGTGTTGTGGAATGCCGGCTGTGTAAGGTCTGAAATACCGTATGATTTTCACGGCTCGATAAAGACAGCTGAGGCGGCAGAAAGCTATATTGTCAATTGCATGTGGAAAAAACTCGGGCAAGAGGAAGAGTGGACTGTATATTGGAAACAAAGGATTATGTATATATATTTGAGCTTAAACTGGATAGTACGGCTGCTGAAGCTTTACAGCAGATAGAGGACAAAGGATATGCTAAGCCTTATCTGACAGATACGTGCAAAGTTACGGGAATTGGTATCAGTTTTTCATCGGAAACCATGACGGTGGAGGAATGGGAGGAAAAACATTGTAACCCTGTTGTGATTAAATAATAGTGCAAAATATGCCTCAAGCCGGAATCATCACGATCCGTCTTGAGGCATTCTTCGTTTATGGAATTGGGGATACAAACCGCTTACGCTTTAAAATTGCGTGCTATTTTTTTATATCCATATACGGCACGGTTGCCCAATTCTTCTTCAATGCGGAGCAACTGGTTGTATTTCGCCATACGGTCGCTACGGCTCAGTGAACCGGTTTTAATCTGTCCGCTATTGGTGGCTACGGCGATGTCCGCAATGGTAGCATCTTCCGTTTCACCGGAACGGTGGCTGGTCACAGTGGTATAGCCGTTACGTTGAGCCATCTCAATAGCATCCAGAGTTTCGGTCAGCGAACCGATCTGATTTACTTTTACTAGGATAGAGTTTGCACAACCTTCACTGATTCCTTTTTCCAGGAACTTCACATTGGTAACGAACAGGTCATCACCTACCAGCTGGCAGCGATTGCCCAGACGCTCGGTCAGCATGCGCCATCCTTCCCAGTCGTTTTCTGCCATACCATCCTCTATCGAATCAATGGGGTAGTCCCAACTCAATTTTTCCAGATAAGCAACCTGTTCGGCGGCACTGCGCTTTTCCCCTTTTGGGCCTTCAAACTTGGTATAGTCATAGATGCCGTCATGATAGAATTCGGAAGAAGCACAATCCAAGCCGATGGTGATATGTTTAAACGGTTCATATCCGGCAGCTTCGATAGCGGCAAGGATACAATTCAAAGCATCTTCGGTGCCATCCAACGCAGGGGCAAAACCACCTTCGTCTCCTACGGCTGTACTTAGTCCGCGTTTTTTCAATACCTCTTTTAAAGCATGGAATACTTCTGCGCCCATCCGCAAGGCCTCACGGAATGTTTTAGCACCGACAGGACGAATCATAAATTCTTGAAAAGCGATAGGGGCATCGCTGTGTGAGCCTCCATTAATGATATTCATCATTGGAACAGGCATGATATAGGTGTTTGTTCCGCCAATATATCTGTAAAGAGGAATATCCAAATAATTGGCTGCAGCTTTTGCCACGGCTAGGGATACGCCCAAAATAGCATTTGCGCCCAGTTTTGATTTAGTTGGAGTTCCATCCAGATCAAGCATGGCTTTGTCAATACCACGTTGGTCCATAGAGTCCATTCCTTTCAATGCCGGAGCGATAAGAGTATTTATATTTTCTACAGCTTTTAATACGCCTTTGCCTCCGTAACGGGTCTTGTCGCCATCACGTAATTCCAAAGCCTCATGTTCACCGGTTGACGCACCCGATGGGACAGAGGCACGGCCCATAATCCCTGATTCCAATATAACATCCACTTCCACAGTGGGATTACCACGTGAGTCCAAAATCTCTCTTCCTTTAATCTCTGCTATTTTCATATAGTTCTAATTTTATAAGATGGTTTTATTTTAATAACAATAGAGAAGCCGGATTTGTTGAGGTACTAGGGAAAGTTTTTTCATGATATTTACTTTTTTATTTCTTTCCACAGAGTACATCCGTCTTTATTTTTCGTCTCCCTTTAATAAAAGCTAGAGATCAATATGAAAATAAAATGGATAGTGGGGGGGCTGTTATGGGCAAGTTCTTACTTGCAGGCTGCCGCACAAGAATATAAACTGTGGTATGATGAACCCGCTCAAGTTTGGACTGAAGCACTTCCGCTGGGTAACGGGCGGTTGGGAGCGATGGTATTCGGCAATCCCGGTGTGGAGCATATCCAGTTGAATGAAGAAACTATTTGGGCAGGACGTCCCAATAATAATGCTAATCCCAATGCGTTGGAATATATTCCCAAAGTGCGCCAGTTGGTGTTCGAAGGAAAATATCTTGAAGCACAAACATTGGCTACTGAGAAAATAATGGCGAAAACCAATAGTGGTATGCCCTATCAATCGTTTGGCGATCTGCATATTTCTTTTCCGGGGCATACACGTTATTCCGATTACTATAGGGAACTGAGCCTGGACTCAGCTCGTACCATTGTACGTTATAAGGTGGACGGGGTGACTTATCAGCGTGAAACATTGACTTCGTTTGCTGATCAGGTAGTTATGGTGCGTCTTACTGCCAGCCAACCCGGAAAGATTACTTGTAATACCAATCTTACTACTCCGCATCAGGATGTGATGGTCTCGACGGAAGGGGAGGAGGTTACCCTTTCGGGCGTATCTTCTTGGCATGAGGGGCTAAAAGGGAAAGTCGAATTTCAGGGACGTATGACTGCACGTAGTCAAGGAGGGACCCAGGCTTGTCGTGACGGAGTCTTGAGTATAGAAGGGGCGGATGAGGCTGTGATTTATATTTCCATTGCTACCAACTTTACTAATTATAAGGATATAACAGGTAACCAAGTGGAGCGTGCGAAGAACTATCTGCGCCGGGCTGTAAGTAAGGATTATGTGACATCACGTAAGGCACACGTTGATTTTTTCAAGCAATATATGGACCGTGTCTCTTTGGATTTAGGTATAGACAAATATGCAGGGGTAACCACTGATATGCGTGTGCAGAATTTCAAGGAAACGAAGGATGATTTTCTGGTAGCTACTTATTTCCGTTTCGGCCGCTATCTGTTGATTTGTTCTTCACAGCCGGGTGGGCAGCCTGCTAATTTGCAAGGCATTTGGAATGATAAATTATTTCCTTCCTGGGATAGTAAATATACTTGTAATATCAATGTTGAAATGAACTATTGGCCGGCCGAAGTGACGAATCTTAGCGAATTGCACGAGCCTTTGATACAGCTGATTCGTGAAGTGAGTGAAACAGGGCGTGAGTCAGCAAAGATTATGTATGGGGCGGATGGTTGGGTATTGCATCACAATACGGATATATGGCGTGTTACCGGAGCTATAGACAAGGCTCCGTCGGGATTATGGCCTACGGGTGGAGCTTGGCTGTGCCGTCATTTGTGGGAACGTTATCTTTATACAGGCGATATGGAGTTTCTCCGTTCGGCTTATCCTATCATGAAAGAAGCCGGTAAGTTTTTTGATGAAATAATGGTGAAGGAACCGTTACATAACTGGTTGGTGGTATGCCCGAGCAATTCTCCGGAGAATACTCATGCGGGCAGTAATGGAAAAGCGACTACGGCTGCTGGGTGTACTTTGGATAACCAACTGATATTCGATTTATGGAATCAGATAATCACTACCGCCCGATTATTGGGTACGGATGCTGAATTTGCCACCCATTTGGAACAGCGTTTAAAGGAAATGGCACCCATGCAGATAGGACGTTGGGGGCAATTGCAGGAATGGATGACAGATTGGGACAATCCGCAGGATGTGCACCGTCATGTGTCACACCTTTATGGTTTGTTCCCCAGTAATCAGATTTCTCCTTACCGTACTCCCGAATTGTTTGATGCGGCACGTACTTCGCTGATCCATCGTGGCGATCCGTCTACCGGATGGAGTATGGGATGGAAGGTATGTTTGTGGGCTCGTCTGTTGGATGGTGATCATGCTTATAAACTGATAACCGATCAGTTGACTCTCGTACGTAACGAGAAGAAAAAAGGAGGAACTTATCCTAATTTGTTTGATGCCCATCCACCTTTTCAGATTGACGGTAATTTTGGTTGTACAGCGGGTATCGTAGAAATGCTGATGCAGAGCCACGATGGTTTTATTTATTTACTTCCCGCATTGCCGGCACAATGGAAAGAAGGAAGCGTGAACGGGATTATAGCTCGTGGAGGTTTTGAATTGGATTTGAGTTGGAAGAATGGTAAAGTGAGCCGGTTGGTGGTGAAATCCCGTAATGGGGGGAACTGTCGTTTGCGTTCTTTAAATCCGCTGGCAGGCAAAGGGCTGAGAAAGGCAAAAGGGGAGAATCCGAATAAATTGTATGCCATACCCGAAATCTTGCAACCGATTATAAATAAAGAAGCGAAATTGAATAAAGTTGAGTTGAAAAAAACTTATCTTTATGATCTGGAAACCAAAGCAGGTGAAGAATATATATTCTTAGGTAAGTGATGATTCTTGCACTGATTGTAAGGATGAAAAATAGTAAAAAGAAGAAAAATGAAAAGAACAGGATTAAACATTATTTGCTCATTGTTGCTGGTAGGTGGAATGTGTGCATGTACTGCCACTCCTAAACAGACCGAAGAAATCAAATGGAGCGAACGTATGGCTCAGTCGGAAATGCAACGTTTCCCTGAGCCTTGGATGATAGAAAAAGCGAAAAAGCCTCGTTGGGGCTATACGCACGGACTGGTGGTGAAATCCATGTTGGAGGAATGGAAACACACCGGTGACACAGCCTATTATAATTATGCAAAAATATATGCAGACAGTCTGATAGACACTGACGGTAAGATAAAGACCATGAAATATCTTTCTTTTAATATTGATAATATCAATGCCGGAAAGATTTTATTCGATTTTTATGAAAAGACGGGAGACGGGCGTTATAAGGTGGCGATGGATACTCTTCGTAAACAACTGACCGAACAGCCCCGTACCAGTGAAGGTGGCTTCTGGCACAAACTGATATATCCGCATCAAATGTGGCTGGATGGTATATTCATGGCTTCTCCTTATTTGGCTCAATATGGTAACGTATTCAAGGATACTACGGTCAATGCCGATATTGTGAATCAAATAAAGCTGATTGCCCGTAAAACGTATGATCCTAAAACCGGTTTGTTTTATCATGGTTGGGATGAGAGCAAGACACAAAATTGGGCAAATAAGGAAACCGGATGCTCACCCAATTTCTGGAGCCGCAGTATAGGCTGGTATGCCGCTGCCGTGGTGGATGTATTGGATTATATGCCGGCGCAGTTCGAAGGACGTGACAGTATAATGACGATCATAAATATGTTGGCCGAAGGTATTGTAAAATATCAAGATCCTGAAACAGGGGTATGGTGGCAGGTGACTGACCAAAATAACCGTAAAGGAAACTATTTGGAATCTTCTGCTTCATCGCTTTTTGTGTATTTCTTGTGTAAAGCAGTGAATAAAGGATATATTTCTTCGGAATATAAGATGGCTGCAGAACGTGGTTTTAATGGCCTGATCAAACAATTCATTAAAGAAGAACCTGATGGTTCGTACACTATTACCAACTGTTGTGCTGTTGCCGGATTAGGCGGTAAAGGAAACCGGGATGGAAGTTTTGCTTATTATATAGGTGAGCCGGTAATAGAGAATGATCCGAAGTCAGTAGGTTCCTTTATTTTGGCGGCTATTGAATATGAGAAAATGAAGTAGTAGGAATAATCTGAGAAAGATGAGGACATTTGTCAAAAAAGTCTTCATCTTTTCTCATAAGATCAAGAGCTTTTTAAAAAAGATAACCGCCTTTTTTAAAAAACATAAGGACCTTTTTTTAACACCTTGTTGTTTTGATAAAAGCTCTTGTTTAGAGATTGTTAATTAATTAATAAACGAATTTGAAAATACAATGATGAACAGACACGCATTACTTTCCTTATTGGCTTTATTGCTATGTTACTCTACTTCCTTGCCGGCGCAGAAAGCGAAAACGTATATTCCCTGGAAGAATGGCAAACTGGTGGTGTCCGAGGAGGGACGCTACCTGAAGCATGAAAATGGAGTACCTTTCTTCTGGTTGGGTGAAACTGGATGGCTGATGCCGCAACGCTTGAATCGTGACGAGGTTTCTTACTATCTGAATAAGTGCAAGGATGCCGGATATAACATGGTGCAGGTGCAGGTATTGAACGGTGTGCCTTCCATGAATATTTACGGTCAGTATTCCATGATAGACGGTTTTAATTTCAAGGATATCAACCGCAAAGGGATTTATGGATATTGGGACCACATGGACTATATTATTAAAAGTGCTGCTTCACGGGGCATCTATATAGGGATGGTATGTATTTGGGGAACTCCCGTGGAACAAGGGTTGATGAATGAAAAAGAAGCCGTGGCATACGGTAAATTTCTTGCGGAACGTTACAAGGATGAGCCGAATATTATTTGGATGATAGGAGGGGATATCCGTGGTGATAATAAGACGGAGGTATGGGATGCGTTGGCAAACAGTATCCGTAGCATAGACAAAGGTCATCTGATGACTTTCCATCCGCGTGGACGTACCACGTCGGCTACTTGGTTTAATGACCGCGAATGGCTGGATTTCAATATGTTCCAAAGCGGACACCGTCGTTACGGGCAGCGTAATGGTGATGGTGACTATCCTATCGAAGAGAATACGGAAGAAGATAACTGGCGTTTTGTGGAAGCTAGTCAGGCAAAGACTCCGTTGAAACCGGTAATTGATGATGAACCTATTTATGAAGACATTCCACAGGGACTGCATGATCCCAATGAAACCCGTTGGAATCAGCACGATGTGCGTCGTTATGCCTATTGGTCGGTATTCGCCGGATCATTCGGGCACTCATACGGTCATAATGATATCATGCAATTTATCCGTCCGGGATATGGAGCCTCTTTTGGTGCCGACGGACGCAAGAAAGCATGGTGGGATGCTTTGGAAGATCCCGGCTTCAATCAGATGAAATATCTGAAGAACTTGATGTTGACTTTTCCTTTCTTTGAACGTGTGCCCGATCAGAGTGTTATTGCAGGAACTAACGGCGAACGCTATGACCGTGCCATCGCTACCCGTGGAAATGACTATTTGCTGGTTTACAATTACTCAGGACGTCCTATGCAGATCGATTTGAGCAAAATCAGCGGTGCGAAAAAGAATGCATGGTGGTATAGCGCGAAGGACGGTAAGTTGGAATATATCGGTGAGTTTGACAGTAAAGTCACTCCTTTCCAGCATGATAGCGGTTATCTGAGCGGTAATGATCAGGTTCTGATTGTTGTGGATTCTGCGAAGGATTATGTGCAGAAAGCTTGGACAGCCTTGCCGGATGCCATACAGAAATGGAATAAGTAAGAAATATGCATATCATGAAAAAACAAGTATTATTAATCATTCTTCTGGCACTTCCGTTGTGGTTGAAGGCAGCGGATGTTTCGGTTACCGGCCTGCGTACCGAGCAGATGGTAGATCCCATGGGGTTGGATACTGCTGCTCCCCGTATGAGCTGGCGGTTGGAATCTTCTCAAAGAAATGTGATGCAGACCGCCTACCGGATCTTGGTTGCGTCTTCTCCTGAACTTTTAGCACAGGATAAAGGAGATTTGTGGGATTCCGGAAAAGTGGAATCCGATGCGTCCGTATGGATTCCCTATCAAGGGAAGCGTTTGAAAAGCAATCAGCGTGTTTACTGGAAAGTGAGAAGCTATACCAATCGCGGTGAAACAGAATGGAGCGAGCCTGCCCGATGGGGGATGGGACCTTTAGGTGAGATTCATTGGAAAGGACGATGGATAGGTTGGGACGCTGCGTTTGCATGGGACCGGGAAGATTCACACAGCCGTTTGAGCTCTCGTTATTTACGCACGGAATTTAAAACGCAAGCCAAGGAGATAAAGTATGCTACCCTTCATTTGTGCGGTTTGGGTATGTACGAACTGTTCATTAACGGCCAGCGGATAGGTGATCAGGTATTGGCGCCGGCTCCAAGTGATTATCGTCGTACTGTGCTTTACAATTCTTTTGATGTCACCAAACAGGTTGCCGGAGGAAATGCCGACAATGCCATCGGAGTGACCCTGGGCAACGGACGTTTCTACACTATGCGTCAAAATTACAAACCTTATAAGATTCCTACTTTTGGTTACCCCAAGTTACGTTTGAATCTGATTATAGAATATACCGACGGCAGTATACAGCGCATCAACAGTGATGAGAAATGGCGTTTGACGGCTCAAGGGCCTATACGTAGCAATAATGAATACGATGGTGAAATTTACGATGCCCGTATGGAATTGGGAAACTGGACACAGCCCGGTTATGATGATTCCAAATGGCTGAAAGCGCAACGTGTTTCATTGCCGTACGGTACACTTCGTGGCAATACCGCTCCCAACATGAAAGTGATGAAAACGCTGAAGCCGGCTGTCTTCAAGCAATATGGTAACCGTTATATGATTGATTTCGGTCAGAATATGGCAGGATGGGTGCGTATTAACATAGCGAAAGCCGCTGCGGGAGATACGATTTGCATACGTTATGCCGAACGGGTAAAGAATGACGGTACGGAACTGGATGTGGAAAATCTCCGCCATAGCCAGAGTACGGATTATTATATCTGCAACGGTAAAGAAAACAACACTTCCTGGAGTTCTCGTTTTTCTTATCATGGATTCCAATATGTAGAAGTGACAGGTTATAAAAATCTGAAAGCGGAAGATTTGGTTGCTGAAGTAGTATATGATGACTTGGAAGATAACGGTACTTTCGAATGTTCCAATGATATCATGAATCGGGTTTATCGGAATGCCTGGTGGGGGATTTCCAGTAATTATAAAGGAGTGCCTTTGGATTGTCCCCAGCGTGACGAGCGCCAGCCCTGGCTGGGCGACCATGCTATGGGAACGTGGGGGGAAAGTTTCATGTTCAATAATGGAAACACCTATGCCAAATGGGCGGATGACATCCGTGAAGCGCAGCGTGAAGACGGTTGTATTCCTGATATTTGTCCGGCTTATTACAATTATTATACATCGGAAATGACGTGGTCATCCACATTTCCGGTAATCTGTGATATGGTTTATGAACAGTTCGGCAATATCGAACCTATTCGTAAAAATTATGCCGCTATCAAGAAATGGATGCACCATATACGCAGTGAGTTCACTACAGAGGATGGAGTGATTAACGCCGATAAATACGGTGACTGGTGTATGCCTCCCGAATCACCGGAATTGATTCACAGTCAGGACCCTGCCCGCAAGACGGATGGAGCGCTGATTGCTACAGCCTACTATTATAAGGTATCGCAAATGCTGGCCAAGTTCGCCCGTTTGCAAGGTTTGGAAGATGAGGCGAAGGAATTCGAGAAGGATGCAGCAAAAATTAAAGACTGCTTCAATGCCCGTTTCCTTACAGTTAAGAAGGGAACTTCTCCGGTACAAATGCCCCATGTTCTTTATCCCGACAGCATATTCTATGGTAACAATACAGTGACGGCTAATATCCTGCCACTGGCTTTCGATATGGTGCCTGAAGCCTATAGGGAAGAAGTGGAAAAAAATGTAATAACAGGCATTATTACCCGGAATAAAGGTCACATCAGCAGTGGGGTGATAGGTATGAATTGGATGATGCGTGAGCTTACCCGTATGGGGCGTGGCGATGTTGCTTTCTTGTTGGCAAGCAACAAAACTTATCCCAGTTATGGCTATATGATAGAAAAGGGAGCTACTGCCATTTGGGAATTGTGGAACGGTGATACCGCCAATCGTTGGATGAACAGTTGTAACCATGTGATGATATTGGGTGATCTATTGACTTGGTATTTCCGTGATTTAGCCGGATTTAATCCGGCACAGCCCGCTTACAAACAAATCATCTTTAAACCGGATTTTTCCATCCAAGAGTTGAGTTATGTCAAAGCTTCGCACAACACTTTATATGGTAAGATGATTAGTAATTGGAAGAAAACTCTTACGCATCTGGAATGGGATATCACGATTCCTTGTAATACTACTGCATTGGTTTATCTTCCTACCTTGGACGAGAAGGCGGTAAAGGATAAGGACGTTACCTTTGTACGTCGGGAAGGCAACTCTACCGTATGGAGTGTTCCTTCGGGAAACTATCATTTTTCGGTTAGTATGGATCCATCTTTAGGTAAAAACCGTGTAGGTATCGTGGAAGATCAGTTTTTATACGAGCAAGCTTCTTTTCCCGAATGTCATGGCGCTACTATTGTGGAATTGAAGAACGGAGACCTGGTAGCTTCTTTCTTTGGAGGTACTAAAGAGCGTAATCCGGATTGTTGTATCTGGGTATGTCGCAAGCCGAAGGGTGCGACGGAATGGAGCGCACCTTATCTGGCTGCCGACGGGGTGTTTAGTCTGGATGATCCGCAGGCTGTTTTGGCGGGCATTACAGCAGAATCCACTCCGGCGGATGCCGGCCCCGTGGCTTCTACGTTTAAAGGGGATAAGTCCCGGGCACGCCGCAAGGCTTGTTGGAATCCTGTGCTTTTCCAAATACCCGGCGGAGATTTAATCCTGTTCTATAAAATAGGATTGAAAGTAGCCGATTGGAGTGGTTGGCTGGTACGTTCTAAAGATGGTGGAAAAACTTGGAGCCAACGTGAACCGTTGCCAAAAGGTTTCTTAGGTCCTATTAAAAATAAGCCGGAGTATGTGGATGGCCGTATTATTTGTCCTTCCAGTACAGAAGGTGATGGAGGATGGCGTATCCATTTTGAAATTTCGGATGATAAAGGAAAGACTTGGAAGATGGTAGGTCCTGTAGAGGCGGAAATGAGTGTGCCTACTGCTTTGCGTAAGGCAAATGCAGCCAATGTAGACGATCAGGAAGGCGGTGAAGCCATAAAAGGAGAAGGTGAGAAGCCTATTTATGCTATCCAGCCCAGCATTTTGCGTCATAAGGATGGGCGTTTGCAGGTGCTTTGCCGTACACGTAACGCACAGATTGCTACTTCATGGAGCAGTGACAACGGTGAAACATGGAGTAAAGTTACCTTGCTTGATGTTCCCAATAATAATTCGGGTACGGATGCCGTAACAATGAAAGATGGTCGTCACGTATTGATTTATAATGATTTCAGTACATTGCCGGGCACTCCGAAAGGGCCGCGTACACCGTTGTGTGTGGCGGTTTCGGATGATGGTATTCACTGGAAGAATGTAATGACATTGGAAGACAGCCCTATCAGCCAATATTCTTATCCGTCCATCATTCAGGGCAAGGATGGCAAACTCCATGCCGTATATACCTGGCGCCGTCAGCGTGTGGCTTATAAAGAGTTGGATTTGAGCAAACTGAAATAATACGATTGTGGATAAAGGAGTTCTTTGATAGAAAGTATTGGAGAACTTGAAAAAAACGGGTGTCTGAAATAAAAATCAGAAACCCGTTTTTTGAAAACAGACTTTCATTATCTGCCAATGAAAGCTCTTTCTAAAGATACAGAATATGAAATAATTATAAATAGAGTACAAACGTTTCTTATTATCGTCCTCTCTTTATAAAGAAAAGAATAAGTGACAGATTATTATGAAGAGCATTAGACTACTACTTTTACTGGCTTCCGGAGTAACTACGGGAGCATTTGCCCAATCGGGCGGGCTGACGGATATGAGCCAAAGTCGTTTTGCCAAGATGGCCAATACGGAATTAGGTGCTGTGCATTGGACAGATGGCTTTTGGGGCGACCGTTTCAATGTATATAGCCATACCTCCTTGCAAAGTATGTGGGATACATGGAACAATCCCGATGTTTCGCATGGTTTCCGTAACTTTGAAATAGCTGCCGGTGTTTGCGAAGGCGAACATTGGGGACCTCCCTTTCATGATGGTGATATGTATAAATGGATGGAGGGAGTGGCTTCCGTGTATGCCGTCACGAAAGATCCCGAATTGGATAAACTGATGGACCACTTCATTGAACATGTGGTGAAAGCCCAGCGTGCGGACGGTTACATCCATACCCCTGTCATCATTGAGGAAAAGAATAAGGGGATTGACACTCATTCGGAAAAACAGCAACAGGCGGTAATTGGTACCAAAGTAGGCGGTGAGGACGAGAAAGGTGCATTTGCCAATCGTCTGAATTTTGAAACCTACAATTTGGGACATCTGATGATGGCAGGTATTATTCATCGCCGTGCCACCGGAAAGACTACTTTATTCGATGCTGCCGTAAAAGCGACAGACTTCCTCTGTCATTTTTATGAAACCGCTTCTGCGGAACTGGCAAGAAATGCTATTTGTCCCTCCCATTATATGGGCGTGGTGGAAATGTACCGTGCTACAGGGAATCCCCGTTATCTGGAACTTTCCAAGAATCTGATTGATATCCGTGGAATGGTGGAAAATGGCACCGATGATAATCAGGACCGTATTCCGTTCCGTCAGCAATACAATGCGATGGGACATGCCGTGCGTTCCAATTACCTGTATGCCGGTGTGACCGATGTGTATGCCGAAACAGGAGAAGACCAACTGATGAAAAACCTGACCAGCATCTGGAAAGACATTGTGACCCGCAAGATGTATGTTACAGGAGCGTGCGGTGCGCTGTATGACGGTACTTCGCCGGATGGTACCTGCTATGAGCCGGACAGTATTCAGAAAGTACACCAAAGCTATGGCCGTCCTTATCAGTTGCCTAATAGTACGGCGCATAACGAGACCTGCGCCAATATCGGCAATATGCTTTTCAACTGGCGTATGCTGGAAGTGACGGGCGATGCCAAATATGCGGATATTGTGGAAACTGCCCTCTATAACAGTGTGTTGAGTGGTGTCAGTCTGGATGGAAAGAAATATTTCTATACCAACCCGTTGCGCATCAGTGCGGATTTGCCATACACACTTCGCTGGCCTAAAGAACGTACCGAGTATATCAGTTGCTTCTGTTGTCCGCCTAATACGCTGCGCACCGTTTGTCAAGCCCAGAACTATGCTTATACGGTGACTCCGAATGCGGTATATTGCAATTTATATGGAGCGAATACACTGACGACAGCTTTGAAGGAAGTGGGAAAGATCGGGCTGATGCAAGAAACGGAGTATCCGTGGGAAGGTGCTGTGAAGCTGACTGTTACCGAAGCTCCGAAACCATCAAAAAAGAAAGCATTCTCTTTGTTCCTCCGTGTTCCGGACTGGTGCGAGAAAGCAACTTTGAAGGTAAATGGTGAACCGGTGCAAGGAACTTGGAAAGCGAATACATACGCCGAGGTAAACCGCATCTGGAAGAAAGGGGACTGTGTGGAATGGGTGATGGATATGCCTGTAAAATTGCTGGAAGCAAATCCGTTGGCCGAAGAAATCCGTAACCAGGTAGTGGTAAAACGTGGCCCGTTGGTATATTGTTTGGAAAGTATGGATATAGAAGGCGGACATAAGATAGATAATGTGCTGATACCTGCCGATATCCGGTTGACCCCGAAAAAAATAATCATTGAAGGCAGTCCGATTGTCGCGTTGGATGGTACTGCCCGTCTGGTTGATGAGGTATCGTGGAAAGATACATTGTACCGCGAGGTAGGAAAGGCCGACAAACCGGTCAATATCCGTCTGATTCCTTATTATGCATGGGGAAATCGCGGAAAGGCTGAAATGACGGTATGGATGCCTTTGGCGCGGACTAATCACTAACCACTTACTCCTAATGATTTACAAATGAAAAAAATATTCATAACCACTACTGCGCTGCTGATAGCTTGTACACTATCAGCAGCCGATTTGTTCGTATCTCCGAAAGGTAATGACCGGAATCCGGGTACCAAAGACTCTCCGAAGGCCACCCTTACAGCCGCATTGCGTCAGGCAAGGGAACTTCGTCGTCTTAATGATGAGAGTCTAAAAGGTGGCATCACCATTCATATGGAGGCAGGTGATTACCATCTGTACGAACCCGTCTTTATTCGTCCCGAGGACAGCGGGACGGAAGCTTCACCTACAGTCATCACTTCGGATGGAAATGCCATTCTGAATGGTGGGGTGGAAATCAGAAACTGGAAGAAGCAAGGAAAGTTGTGGGTAGCCGATGTCCCTATGTTTAACGGACGTCCGCTGGATTTCCGGCAACTGTGGATCAATGGACAAAAGGCTGTTCGTGCAAGGGATGTGGCAGACTTTGAAAAGATGTATCGCATCATCAACAACGATCCCCAAAACGAAATACTGTGGGTACCTGCCGCTGCTGTAAAGAAAATACAGAAGGCCCGATATGCCGAAATGGTCCTTCATGAAATGTGGTGTGTGGCAAATCTCCGTATCAAGTCGGTCGAAATACAGGGAGACAGTGCCGCCGTGCGTTTCCATAATCCTGAAAGCCGCATCCAGTTTGAACATCCGTGGCCGCGTCCTATGGTGACTAAGGATGGTCACAACTCGGCTTTCTATCTGACCAATGCCATGGAATTGCTGGATGAACCCGGCGAGTGGTATCATGACATTGAAAGCCGTAAAATATATTATTATCCTCGGAAAGGAGAGAAGATAAGCAAAGCCGTAGTTCCCGGCATCGAAACTTTAGTATGGGTGGAAGGAACTATAGACCGTCCGGTAAAGCACATTCGTTTTGACAATGTTACTTTCCAATATACCACCTGGATGCGTCCCTCTTTGCAAGGTCATGTTCCTCTTCAGGCAGGTATGTACATGACAGACGGGTATAAAATCCGTCCTTCTATGATTCGTAAGAACAATCATAAGCTGGATAATCAAGGTTGGTTGGGACGTCCGGCATCGGCAGTCGTAGTCAAGGCTGCCCAGGATATTGATTTCGAGAAGTGCCGTTTCCAGCATTTGGGCTCTACAGGTATTGATTATGAATGGGCCACCGGTGGAGGACGTATAAACGGTTGTCTTTTCCGTGATATTGCTGGAAACGGTATTGTGGCGGGTAGTTTCAGTCCTGCCGCTCACGAAACACATCTTCCATACGATCCTGCCGACCGTCGTGAGGTCTGTACCGGACTGACCATTTCCAACAATTATATCAATGATGTGACCAATGAAGACTGGGGTACCTTGGGCATTTGCGCCGGTTATGTAAGTGATATCAATATCGAACACAATGAAATCAGTGATGTATCCTATTCGGGCATCAGTTTGGGATGGGGATGGACACGTACAGTAAACTGTATGCGCAATAACCGCGTGCACGCCAATCTGATTCATCACTATGCCAAGCACATGTATGATGTAGCCGGTATTTATACATTAGGTTCACAACCTCATAGCTGGATTACGGAAAATTGCGTTTCTAACATTTTTTCACCCGGTTATGCACACGATCCCAATCATTGGTTCTATCTTTACACCGACGAAGGATCTTCATTTATCACCGTCAAGGACAACTGGACGGAAGGAGAGAAGTTTCTGAAGAACGCCAATGGTCCGGGTAATACATGGGAAAACAATGGTCCGATGGTGAACGACAGTATCAAGGCAAATGCCGGACTGACAAAGGAATATAGCTATTTGAAGGAAAAATAAAACGTGATACCATTATGAAAAACAGACTTGCCACTTTAGTCGGAGCACTTGCATTGAGTGCTGCCGCCTCCGCCCAGACCTGGATCTGGTATCCGGGTGATTATGAAATATGGCTGGGCAACCAGATGAACAACCGCCGTACGGAACGCGGTGCTTTTTTCCCTCCCTTCTGGAAAACAGACAGCCATTATGTGGTAGTGGAATTCAGCAAGAAATTGGACCTGGCGGAACCTGAAGAGATCTTCATTGCCGCCGAAGGAAAATACAATGTGAAATTGGACGGTAAACTGCAATTCGGTATGCCCTCCACCTTGAAACTCCCCGCAGGAAAACACAGTCTAAACATCAAAGTGTGGAATCAGTCCACTCCCCCCACTATTTATGTGAAAGGAAAAACCGTAAATACGGACAAAACTTGGAAAGTAACCTACGAGGATAAAGAATGGATAGATGAAAGCGGAAAAGCCAGTGATACTTCTGCTACCGTTTATATGGATGCAGGGTGTTGGAACTTTGACGGAGCCACCCAACTGCCTTCCAAGTTTTCATTGGTTAGAAAACCGATGAAAGCAGTTTCCTCCACTCCCCGGAAAGAGGGGGTATTGTACGACTTCGGAAAAGAAACCTTTGGTTATATCACTTTGAAAGATGTAAAGGGAAAAGGAACGATCCATATCTATTACGGTGAAAGTCCTGAAGAAGCCTTGGATACGGAATATTGCGAAACATTGGACAAATTGCTGGCAGAGCCGGGGCAAATAACCGATCTGGCCATCCGGAATACACGGAAACTATACGATGAATATACTTTAGACAATAGCAAGGCTTTCCGTTATGTCTATGTCACTTGCGATCCGGGAGTAACGATGCAGGACGTTTCCATGCAATACGAATACCTGCCCGAAGAGTACCGGGGCTCATTCAAATGTAATGACGAAGAGCTGAACCGCATTTGGGAAGTAGGAGCGTACACCATGCACCTTACTACCCGTGAATTCTTTATCGACGGCATCAAGCGCGACCGTTGGGTATGGAGTGGCGATGCCATCCAGAGTTATCTGATGAACTACTATCTGTTCTTCGATAATGAAACCGTGAAACGTACCATTTGGCTGCTTCGTGGAAAAGACCCTGTGACCAGCCACAGCAATACCATTATGGACTACACCTTCTATTGGTTTCTCAGTATTTACGATTATTATATGTATTCTGGTGACAAAGACTTTGTAACCCAACTCTATCCGCGTATGCAAAGCATGATGGACTATGTATTGGGACGTACCAACGCCAACGGTATGGTGGAAGGTATGACCGGTGACTGGGTATTCGTAGACTGGGCAGACGGTTATCTGGACAAGAAGGGCGAACTCTCCTTTGAGCAAGTCTTGTTCTGCAAAAGTTTGGAAACCATGGCGCTTTGTGCCAGTCTGGCCGGCAATACGGCAGACAAAACCAAGTATGAGAAACTGGCTTCCGCTTTACGTTCCAAGCTGGAACCCGCTTTCTGGAATGAGCAGAAACAAGCGATGGTACACAACCGTATTCAGGGAAAGCAGAGTGAGTCCGTTACCCGTTACGCCAATATGTTCTCTGTCTTCTTCAATTATCTGAATGCCGATAAACAGCAGGCCATCAAACACTCCGTATTGCAGAATGACAGTATTTTGAAAATCACCACTCCTTATATGCGTTTCTATGAACTGGAAGCGCTGTGCGCCTTGGGCGAACAAGAATCGGTAATGAAAGAAATGAAAGCCTATTGGGGCGGTATGTTGAAAGAAGGAGCTACCAGTTTTTGGGAGAAATACAATCCCGAAGAAACAGGTACCCAGCATTTGGCCATGTACGGACGTCCATACGGCAAGAGCCTCTGCCATGCATGGGGAGCCAGCCCCATCTATTTGTTGGGCAAATACTATCTGGGAGTAAAACCCACCAAACCCGGTTACGAGGAATACTCCGTCACCCCTTGTCTGGGCGGGTTGAAATGGATGGAAGGAACAGTACCTACTCCATACGGCAATATCCATATCTATATGGATAAGAAAGTAATCCGTATCAAGTCCGACGGCGGAAAGGGAATACTGAACATTCCAACCCGGAAAGGAATGAAAGCCATGACCATAGAACCCGGAAAAGAACAAGTATTCAAATACTAATGGTATAGATCAAAAAAAGGTGATACCTACCTTCCCAGGCGGGTATCACCAACACTACTTCGTAAGTTTCCGTTATCCGCTGATAACAGTACTTACCTCTGATCTAACATTAGTTTTCTTATGGGCTTCCCCCTGTATCACTACATTCGGAAGCGGGGATTCTACATCTTGGAAAAAAGTATCTTCCAAAAGCTTCGCTTTTTATTCTCTTCTTTATTATCTGAACTTTGATAAATATCTTCGTATCCCCATTTGTCATGGATCATTCTGTAAATCATCCCCCATTCGGGCAGTCCTCCCAGATTGCGGTCATCAATAAACAAATCCGCCTTCAGTTTTCTGGAATAATGATCACTTTCCAGGGTTTCTTCCGCATAATTGCTGTTTACGGCATAAAATTCCAATCCACGCTCCCGGCAGAAATCCACGGCCTCCTGTAATAATTTACCTTCCCGTACACTCCACAGAATAAGGCGGTGTCGTTCCTGTTGTAGTTTTTTCAGCGTTTCTATGGCAAAGGGTAGTTCCCTGCCTATTTCGGGATATTTATGCTCCACTATTGTGCCGTCAAAATCAACTGCTATAATCATTCCTTATGCTTTCGAAAATTCTTTAATACGCTGCTCCTCTGCCAGTTTGCATATCAGCAGGGTTCCCTCTTTCTCGGCTATGATATATCCGTCCAGTCCTTGTATCACCGCTTGTTTCAAATGCGGTGTGTGTACAATGCAGTTATTACATTCATACAATCGGATATTTTCGCCTACGATGGCATTGTTCCGGTTATCTTTGGGCAGCAAGGAATGTAATGAGCCCCAACTGCCCAGATCAGACCATCCGAACTCTGCCGGCAATACATAAATCCGTTCCGCTTTTTCCATTACGGCATAATCTATGGATATACTTTCACAAGTAGGGAACAGCTCTTCTATGGTTTCTTTTTCCCTTTCGGTATAGAACTCCGGATAAATCCTGTCGAACACCTCGGCGATGCCCGGTGCATAACGGCGTATAGCCTCTTCTATGGTTTTTACATTCCATACAAAAATCCCCGCATTCCAGAAATAATTCCCGGCGTCCACATATTGCTGTGCCGTTTTCAAATCCGGTTTCTCTTTGAATTCATCCACTTTCCTTATATCCTGATCCACCTCTTCTCCTGCGGCTATATATCCGTATCCCGTTTCCGGACGGCAAGGTTTGATACCTATGGTTACAATGGCCTTGCTTTGATCTGTCATCAGCAGTGCCTTGGCTATCGCCCGGCGGAATTCATCCGTATTGATAACCAATGCATCCGCAGGAGTCACTACAATATTGGCGTGAGGGTGGTGTTTTTTGATTTTCCAGCAAGCGTATGTGATGCAGGGTGCCGTGTTACGTGCAACCGGCTCCGTCAGTATATGATGAGGCGGCACAGATGGCAATTGTTTCCTTACTGTCTCCTTATACTTTTCCGAAGTCACTATCCATATATTATCCGGAATGCACAACCCTTGAAAGCGTTCCACTGTCAGTTGGATCAGGCTTTTGCCACATCCCGTCACATCAATGAACTGTTTGGGACATTCCGGCGTACTCATGGGCCAGAAGCGGCTTCCTATGCCGCCTGCCATGATAACGATATGAGTTTCCATAACGCGTATGTTCTTTATTTCTTTTTATATTCCAGATACCATTGGTACATCTTGTGCACCCCTTCCTCTATGTCTATTTTGTGATGCCATCCCAATTCGTGCAATTTGGTCACATCAGTCAGTTTGCGCATGGTGCCGTCCGGTTTCTCCGGATTGAATGTAATGTTGCCTTTATATCCCGTCTCCTTTACTATCAGATGAGCCAGGCCGGCGATGGAGATTTCTTTTCCCGTACCGATGTTGATGTGGCAGTTGCGTATCTCTTTTGTGCCGGGACGGTAAGTATCTTTAAAGTCCACATGCTCCATGATGAATACACTGGCATCCGCCATTTCCTCACTCCATAAGAATTCGCGCAGTGGCGTGCCTGTTCCCCACAGTTCCACCCCGTCCTTGCTGATACCGTAGCTTTTCAGGATAGCCAGTATCTCCTCTGTTCTGCTCTCTCCGTTTATACCTTCCACCGGACGCATGTCCAGATCATAGCGTATGTTCTCCCAGTTATCTTCGTTCAAGCATTTGGCAAGATGTATTTTCCGGATCATGGCAGGCAGCACATGGCTGCGTTCCAGATTGAAATTATCATTGGGACCGTACAGGTTCGTAGGCATAACAGCGATATAGTTAGTACCATATTGCAAGTTGAAACTCTCGCACATTTTCAGACCCGCTATTTTGGCGATGGCGTATGGCTCATTCGTATATTCCAGCGGGGAGGTGAGGAGAGCATCCTCCTTCATAGGCTGTTGTGCGTCTCTGGGATAAATGCAGGTACTTCCCAGAAACAATAATTTCTTCACTCCGTGACGGAAGCTTTCTCCTATCACGTTCTGTTGTATTTGCAGGTTCTTATAGATAAAGTCCGCCCTGTATGTACTGTTTGCCATGATACCTCCCACGTGGGCGGCGGCAAGGATTACATAGTCCGGTCTTTCTTGGTCAAAGAAGTCCTTTACGGCAACCCCGTCCAGTAAGTCCAGTTCCTTGTGACTTCTGCCGGTCAGGTTGGTGTAGCCCTTTTCTTGCAGGTTACGCCAAATAGCGGAGCCCACGAGTCCGTGGTGCCCTGCTATATAAATTTTGGCTGATTTCTCCATTGAAATTTTAACTAATGATTTAACAGCTTGCTTTAAGATGGAGTTTCTTCACGAATTTCATATCGTGTTTCACCATGATTCCCACCAGTTCCTCAAATGAAGTCTTGCGGGGATTCCATCCCAGTAACGTTTTGGCTTTGGTAGGATCTCCCAGTAATTGTTCCACCTCTGCCGGGCGGAAATATTTGGGATCCACCTCTACCAGCACCTTGCCTGTAGCTGTGTCAATACCCTTCTCGTTCACACCTTCACCTTCCCAGTGCAAGTCGATGCCCACTTCCTTGAAAGCAAGGGTGGCAAATTCGCGTACAGTGTGATATTCTCCGGTGGCGATAACAAAGTCTTCGGGCGTATCGTGTTGCAGAATCAGCCACATACATTCCACATAGTCTTTGGCGTATCCCCAGTCGCGCAGGGAATTCAGATTCCCCAAGTACAGTTTATCTTGGAATCCTTGTGCGATGCGTGCTGCCGCCAGGGTAATTTTCCGGGTAACAAAAGTTTCGCCCCGGCGTTCACTTTCGTGATTGAACAAAATGCCGTTTACGGCAAACATACCATAGCTTTCGCGGTAATTCTTGGTTATCCAGAAACCATATTGCTTGGCTACTCCGTATGGAGAACGGGGATAGAAAGGAGTTGTCTCTTTCTGAGGAACTTCCTGTACCAGTCCGAAAAGTTCCGAAGTAGATGCCTGATAAATCTTGGTTTTCTTTTCCAGTCCCAATATACGTACCGCCTCCAGCATACGCAGCGTACCTACCGCATCCGCTTCCGCTGTGTATTCGGGCACATCGAAGCTTACTTTTACATGGCTTTGTGCGGCCAGATTATAAATCTCGTCAGGTTGTACAGACTGTATGATGCGTATCAGTGAGCTGCTGTCCGTCATATCCCCCCAATGCAGGTTCACCAGTCGGTTCTGCTTCATATCCCGCACCCATTCGTCCAGATACAGATGTTCTATACGTGCGGTGTTGAATGAAGAAGAACGTCTCAGAATACCATGTACTTCGTATCCTTTTTCTATCAGGAACTCGGCCAGGAACGAACCGTCCTGACCTGTGATACCTGAAATCAATGCTACTTTTTTACTCATATTTTGTATTAATTGAAAAGATTGTTTTAGCCTATAGTGCCACCACCATGCATACTTGAACTTTGGTTGGTATAAACAAATTCCACTCCCAGATAATGTTTAACTTTTACAGTAACCTTTTTACCGGCAATAGAGAAAGTGTACTCTTTTTCTACATATTTGGCTTTGCAAGAGAAATACAGAATATAGTCACCGCTTACGTGGGCTGTAAAGGTCTTGTTTACGGTGTATACACCTTCCGATCCACCTTCTTGTGCGGCTATGGCAGCTTTCACCAATGAAAGAGCGCCTTCATCCAGTCCGGATGCAGAGATTTCCCATCCTAATTTGGCAGTATAAGGAATATCATAAGTAGTAGCGCTCATATTTCCTGCGTTACTGTAGCTGTCTTCTTTCAATATTTCATCGTTCTTGGTTTCGCTGACATTCTTTTCACTCTTTACACGGATAGAATAATCCTTATTCAGTGAACTTCCCTTTTTGATGGCAGCTATGTAGCTGTTGGTCGCTTTATCAAAAGCGGCGTCGGCATATTTCTTCCAGTCACCGATAGCACGTGCGTTAGTCTTTTCGTATACCTCTACTTCGTCAAAATAATAATCGCTGGAACTAGCATTGGCTACAGACAAGGTAACATCCTGATTTAAGGCTGCATCCTGGCTGGAACTGATAGCAATATTAGTCATGGGAATCGCTTCTTCCTTACTGCCCGGAGTCACATCGGTTGCAACAGCTTCCAGATACGGAGTAAGAGTTACATCGGTAGCGGTTGATACGGCACCGGCGGGAATAGTCAATACGGTCTGGGCATCTTCTGTTTCCCCTTCTCCTTTTTCTGTAATCACTTTATCACTTTCAGGATCAACAGCTACAGCCACGCCTTCCTTGCTCATAGTCACGTTCAGTGTTACTAGACTTCTGTTGGTAGCGTTGTTAGCTATTTCTACTGATGCGTCAGAAACAGTTCTATATCCCTCCTTGGCAAAGCTCACCGTATAAGTTTTCTTATCTTTTACCGTCAGTGAATATTGACCGTTTTCGTCTGTGGTTGCGGTAGCCTCTCCCGCTGTTACGCTGACCCCGTCCAGTGCGGCATTATCCGCTACTACTTTACCTTCAATGTAATATTCCACATTTTCGCTTACAGGGTCAACTACAATTTCCGGTTCTTTGTCGTCATCCCCGCAGCTTATTAACCCCAAACTTGCTACAAACAGCAGCAAACCTGTTTTAAAAAACTTGCTTGTTCTCATTTTTCTTCGTTTTTAAAAATTAGTAATCTATTTATTTGCTTCCTTTATCAGGAAATAGCGTATATATTCCGGTTGGAAAAACCGGTTACTCCGGTTCTCATCAGGTCGGGTGCGATAAGTTTCCCCCATTTTTTCATCCGCATATCTGCCCCAGGATTCCATACTGTATTCCATGGCAAAATAATCCGCTTGCCTGACACGCACTCCCCGGTTACGGCTCCACTTCTTGCCGGGCAGAGGGATGGCAAAATGGAATCCTCCGTTTATTTCCCCATCGGTATACATTCCATACACGCCGATGGCATATTCTCCGAAATGGCGGGTGCAGTCGCCTCTTACTCCATAATCCCCATATAGATAACGTGCAGCTTGCAAATCAAATTGCAAATTGAAGCGAGGTTCATACACAGATGCTTTCAGTGCGGCATTCATCCGCAGTTTCCGGCTGATATACCATCCTTCGTCGTCGGTCAGCACAGATTGCACGGTAGCTCCTGCCACAGCTCCCAGTTCCAGTCTGCCATTCGCTGTGCGGTATTTCATCTCCGCTTGTGCCCCCATGCGGTTGTTGGTAAAGTTTCCTGCGGTTACTCGTCCCAAAAATCCTTTGCCGAAGCAAAACTCTTGCGACAGTGCAATCACTCCGGGACGTATCTTCTTATACTGTCCTTTTAGGTTGGTCGCTACCGGGAATACCACTTGCGCTGTCAGTTCCGCCCCTTTCCATAAAGCCATTTCTACGGCTGGAGCCAGGTTGACATAGTAAGTATAAAGTCGGTCAAAGCTGGAGTTTTCCAGTTTTACTTCCGGATAGACCACAATGTCTACTTTCCCTGCCGATGAATTGAGTGTCCGGTGTGTCTTTTTCAGTACCTCCATCGCTTCATCGGTATCATAACTGATTCCCATCTGTCGGTACACTTCCCCTATGGTAATCTGTTTCTCTTTATATTCGGTTATCACCTTATCGCTCAGCGTAATGCATAGCTGGGGGATACTGTGCTCCAACACCACCATTTGCAGATTTCCCCCGTACATTCCTTCCATGGCTGCTTCGATGGCTTTGCCTATTCCTCGGTAAGTACCTCTATATACATTGTCTTCAAAAGCAATCGTTGTGTTGCCGTTCACCTCCGTTACCGTTTGTATATTCTCCATTCCCAGTTGCTGTAGTTTCTCGGCCACTTGTGCCCGGAGGGAGATGCTCCATGCCGAAAGGAGGATTGCTATTAAATATTTGCTCATTGCGTCAATGTATTAGGGTACACTCATAGCGTATACCACCCGATACGCAAGTAAAATCGTGGGTAAAAGCATGCATGGACAAATGTTTCCACAGCCTGACAGCTGCTCCCACATTCACCCCGTCCGAGTCATATTCGGCCATCATCTTCAATTCTTTGCAGAAAGCGGGTATATAGCTTATCCCTCCGAATACACCTTTGTATTTATTGCCGAACCATTTGGTATTACTGTTCTTCCCGCCTTCCAGATAATATCCCAAAGAAGCCGAGAGATAATGCTCTCCTCCCAGATGGAATCCTTTCGTTATCACTCCATAGTAAGATTGAAAAGTGTTGGCTCCTTTATCCGCTATCGGATCATTGGCTCCCAGTGCTATTCCCGGCAGAAACTTTCCTTCTTTCCACACACACAGCCGGATGGAGTAGGAACGATCCTGCTGATTGTATTTAGGCTTGGATGATATATAGTCCCCTTTTATTAAAGTTTCCCGATAGGCAAGCTCCAGAAAGGAAAAGAAACTGATGCTCACAAAGTAATTTCCTGTGTTGTAGTCGAATCGTGCAGGCATCATCTGTTGGGGCAGATAATTTCCTCCCAACATCACTGTTCCCGGCTTCTGCCTGTCGGCGGTAGGAATATTCATCATACCGGTAGTTCCCAGCATATATTGTGCTTGTATATGCTGATGAACTCCGATAATCAGCAAGGTTAGAACTAGTAAACGTATTTTCATTCTTTTTTATTTGCGGCGGCAGGTTGTATCAGGCTTTCTTCCTCTGCTTCCGGTATTTCACTCCACGGCAGTCTGGCTTCAATGAACTGTGGAATCTTTGAAAGAATTTTGCCTTTCAGCGCCGAGATGGGTTTTATTCCGTGACTTTTATACATTCTCAAGTCCTCCGCCCATTTCAGTTTGCTTTTTCCTGCATCAGTAGAAAGTCCCCCCATTCTCATTTTCACGATGTATTTGTTCAGGTAATATACTTTCAGGTTGGCTTCATACAGATAGCGCACCAGCAAATCCGAGTCGGCGGCTATCTTATAACTTTCGTCGTAAAGTCCCCATTTATCCATGCACTCCTTCTTTATATAGACAGTGGGGTGGAGTGGGAGCCATCCGTTTTTTACATTCTCTTTACTGTACCGTCCGCTTATCCAGTTTCGTATCATCTGGTTGGTGTCGTCATAATCTACAAAGACTCCGTTGCCGTATATCATATCCGCATCTTGTTCCTCGAATGTTTTCACTATGTCGGAGATGGTGTGAGATGAGAACAGGAAATCGTCGGAGTGAATCAGACCGATAATATCTCCTGTTGCTGCACGTATTCCTTTGTTAATCGCTTCATACATACCTTTATCCGGTTCGGAAATAATTGTATCTATCCCGTTTTTATATTCATTGATGACAGCCAGCGAGTTATCTTTCGAAGCTCCGTCCACCACAATGTATTCTATGTAGGGATAATCCTGTTCCAGCACACTTTCTATTGCTCCACGGATGGTGGCTTCCCGGTTATAGCAGGAAGTGATAATTGAAACTTTCATAATGTTGATGCTTTTATAATGTAATATTTCTTGTTCGAATTTTTAGTGCGGGATTTCCTTGATAAATTCCGTATGCTTCCATATTTTTAGTAGCAGTAGACCCAACTGTTAGTATTGCGTGCGATTTAACTTTTATTCCGGGGCATACCACCGTTTTTGCACCAATCCATGCACCGTCTTCTATTATAATGGGGGCATTTCGGTAATCGAAAGTGGACAGTGTATAATCATGGTTTCCGGTAAGTAATAATGCTCCTTGCGAAATGCATACATTATTTCCTATTATGACTTCATCAAGATTATCAATCCATGCGTTTTCCCCTAACCATACATCATTTCCTAATGTCAGTTTCCAAGGGAATTTTATGTTCACATTATTTTTTATTACTAGTCCTTTCCCTATTTTTGCACCGAAAAGTTTTAGAAAGAACACTTTTATTCCCATAAAAGGATTCCAGGAAGCACGTACAAATAATGCGTTGACAAAATACCAAAGAGTTTGTTTTATAAATCCTGCTCCTTTATTAAAATTTCCTGTGTTGAAAGAAGATAAATGGACTTCTGTCATTGCTCTAATATTTTTTGAAATACATTATCCATATTGTTTATATATTGCTGTTCTGTATAGTTCGAATGAGCTATATTATAATTTCTTTCGCATATGTTTCTTAATAAAGAACGTTCTTTATCTAAACGCAATATATAATCGTATATCTCTTTTAAATTGATGTTATTTTTATCTATAACTAGTCCGTGTTCTTTGTTTGTTGCTATGTCGGGGATACCTGCATGGTTGGTGGTGATAATAGTCATAGCATTTCCCATTGCTTCTAATATGGAGATAGGTTGTCCTTCATTTGGATAGCGAGTAAGCAATATGAATATATTACATAAGTTTAATAAGTCATTTTTCTTTTTGCCTGAAACGATTCCATGGTAGGTGATGGTATTTTCTAGTTGATGTTTAGTTATAAAATTTTCGAAATACATCCTTTCTTTTTCTTCGAAAAATTTTCCTGCGAAATGAAAATGTAAAGTGTTTTTTTGCTCTGTTTGTACTTTTGCTGCTAATTCCAATACTTCTTTATATCCTTTTGATTCTATAAAGTTGCTTAGATAAAGGATATGTAATACAGGTTGTGAAGCCAATAAGTTTATTTTTTCTTTGTAGCTACAGGCATTCAGCATATATTCTTCATCAACGCAGTTGGGTACAACGAATATTTTTTGTTCATTTATCATTCCTTTGAAAATGCTTTTTAAAGAGTTACCTAATACAATAGTACCAGATATGCGACTTATAGCTTTATAGTTTAGGCTTCTCTGTGATTTTCCACAGTCTTTTTCTATCAAAGTGCGATAATATCCTCCATGCAAATGAATCAAACATTTTCTTTTTTTCCATTGTAACAATTTTAGAATTAGTAGATCTCGCCAGTTCCCTCCACGCGTTTGTGCTATGGTAAGATAGTATAAGTCGCTTGTATTGGTTACAATCTTCCATAATGTTTTTAAGATCTCTTTATTATTAGTTAGATTTATTTGTTGAAAGAGATACTTTGACTGGAGTGCAGAAGTATAAAGAGTTTCTACAGCTTTTGATAATCCGTGGATAGGGGGCGGAAATTGAGCTATGAAGCAGATTTTTTTCATCCGTCGAATAATTTTAATTTATTATTTTAAGATGTTCTTCTACCATTTTTTCAATGGTATAACTGGCTATTTTATGCAAGTTTTGTTGTGCTATTTCAACT